>Ga0224511_10000604_pt1 | contig 17988 bp, 13 predicted proteins | sample SF_May12_sed_USG_2_FD_169988 | JGI IMG/M metagenome (GOLD analysis project Ga0224511, IMG submission 169988) | Sediment microbial communities from San Francisco Bay, California, United States - SF_May12_sed_USGS_8_1 | ecosystem: Environmental > Aquatic > Marine > Sediment | place: USA...
GTAATTCGCCTAATGCGACAGCAGTAGCTTTAAAATCATCACCATACGAACCATATTTTGTTTTTCTAGCCATGTAACACCTCTAATAGTTTTAAAATTAGATGTGTTCAAAACTGGGGGAGGTTCCCGCCGCTTTTGCGAATCAACTGGAGCGCCTTGTTATATTATTGTACATCAATAAACTTGCCATTTTTAAATGTGAAAGTAAGAGTATCAACATAGATAAAAACAATTTCATCGTTTTTATGCATATCTATTGATTTTATACTGTGCTTGTTTATAAATTTTTCCATTGTGATATTCGAATTTTCTTTCTTTAGGTATTGTTTGAATCTTGCAAGATCAAATTGTGCGTGTTCAATAAAATGCCTAGACTCAGAGTCTAAATCATCTAGATTTTTCCTCATTTCAAAGAAAAATACAGTAGCAAGAAAGGCACTAATAATGTTAGTTATGATAAGAAATGTGATTATAGATATTTGTTTCATAATTAAATATAACGTTCGAAATAAGGGGCTAGGCGGGCTTTATCGCCTAGTCCCAGCCCACGCCTTTTGTGGGCGAACTTGATTGATTTGTTATACGTTTTTGTCATTATTATTTTTGATAATATTGAGCCCAAACTTGTTTGCTATTTTTTCTGCAAATGCTGCGATTGCAAAAACTACAAATAGAGCGATAGCTCTATAGTAAGAAGGTAAATCAGGCGCAATATGCTCCAAGCTTAATATAAAAATTAAGATAGTAATAAATACAAGTGTAAACAAGTAACCGAACAAGGTTACCGTTTTTCCACCTGATGCTTCACGTGGTAATTTTTTTGAATATATTCCACCCAGCCATAAAAGAAAAATAACGACAATAGTAAACGCTATGAAGAAAGCTGAGGCATTAAGTGCTGGCGATCCTAAGTCCATTTTTTTCTCGTATAACTTGTTAATAGGACGCCCCTAAGGCATCATATTTTTTACTATATACCGCCCTTAGGGCATCATATTTCGATATTTAGGGGTAAAAGCCGCCCTAAATGTTGTTCAAATTCTAAGGTTTTTATACTAACACACGTTCAAGGCGCCCTATTACGATATTTAAGGGGGTAAAGCCGCCTTAGTTTCAGCTTAAGGCATCATATTTCGATATTTAAGGGCAAAAGCCGCTTCAGCATAAGCTGTTACTAATACTCCAATTGTGTGAAGACGGTATCAGAGTCAGAAAAACACTGACTCCGACACCTGGAATAATCCGGGATTACTTCGCACTTCATCCAGACTACTCACTACAAAACACAAAAGCTTTTCCTCTGCGAACTCTGCGGTGAAAGCTTTTTAATAAAGAACATTAACCTGTTCATCACTAAACAAATGCCGCAATCTCCCCAACAAATCCTCACTTGGTTGAATCTTCCAGTCATCACCCAGGGTCATACGTGTTAATTCCGCACCACTATTGTATTGAATACAAACCGGGCACTGCCCTTCTCGAAAAGGCTGCAGGACATCACTTAAATTTCTAGTTAATTCCACTTCCGACCACGAACCATTGGCTTTTGTTTTGTCGATATTAATTTCCAGGCAACGTGAAAACTTTTCTCGTGCCTGAATCATGCTAATAATGGAATTGGCAACGATGCGATAGGATCCATTGAAATCATCGTAGGAAACGGGGCCTTCGACAACTAATAGCGTGTCTTTTTCTAACAAATGACCAAATTTTTCGTAGGCTTCTTCGTAGACCACAACATCAATACGTGCGGTGCGATCGTCCAGAACGGCAGTGACAATTTTGCTGCCGCTGTGTGTTTTTCTGGTGCGCATGTTGAGCATTAAACCGGCGAGGCGATAATCTTTTGATTTTTTCCGGCGGTATTTATTATTGCCATCACCGGTATCTTTGGGTGCGAAGTCGGGAGCTTTGGCTAAAGTAAAATCGGTGAACTGACGAATTTCTTTTTCAAAACGATCAATCGGGTGACCGGTTAAATATAAACCCAGGGTTTCTTTTTCGTAAGACAGGCGCAGGTCGTCTTCCCAGTCTGCGACGGTGACCATGTGAACGGGTTCCTGGTCATCAGCAGTTTCAACGGCACCAAACATATCATCCTGCCCGGCCAGTGCATCTTTCTGATTTTGTTCGGCCAGTTGCAATACATTATTTAAACTGGCAATGAAACTTGATCGACCTGCACCGAGTTCGTCCATAGCACCGGCTTTGATTAAGGCTTCTAATACGCGGCGATTGACTTTTCTGGTATCGGAGCGACGACAGAAATCATAGAGGTCAACATAGTTACCATTTTCTTCTCGCTCTCTGATGATACCTTCGAGCGCGGCTTCACCGACACCTTTAATAGCACCCAGACCATAAAGCACGGTTTTAGAATCGGGCACACTAAAACGATAATGTGACTGGTTAACATTCGGTGGCAACACTTCAAGGTTTTGTTCGTGGCAATCTTCAATAAGGAAAACCACTTTATCGGTGTTGTCCATATCTGCCGACAATACCGCTGCCATAAATTCAGCAGGATAATGTTGTTTCAACCATGCTGTCTGGTACGATAACAGAGCATAAGCTGCGGAATGTGATTTATTAAAACCATATCCGGCAAATTTTTCCACCAGGTCGAATATCTTTATCGCAAGTTCGGGATCAATACCATTATTTTTGGCGCCTTCCTCGAACACTGAGCGTTCCTTTGCCATGACTTCGGGCTTTTTCTTGCCCATGGCGCGGCGTAGCATGTCGGCGCCACCGAGCGTGTAACCGGCCAGCACCTGTGCGATCTGCATCACCTGCTCCTGGTACAGGATGATGCCATAGGTCGGTTCAAGGATCGGCTTGAGCGATTCGTGCTGATAGGTTTTATCCGGATACGAGACTTCTTCGCGACCGTGTTTACGGTTGATGAAATTGTCTACCATGCCCGACTGCAATGGCCCCGGACGGAACAGTGCCACCAAAGCGATAATATCTTCAAAGGTGTCGGGTTTTAATCGCGTGATCAGGTCTTTCATACCACGCGACTCAAGCTGGAATACGGCGGTGGTGTTCGCAGCCTGCAATAAATCAAAAGTAGGCTGATCGTCCATCGGCAACTGCTCGATGACTAAGTGTTCTTCACCGATTTTATCGCGCGCAGTGTTAATGTGCTTCACTGCCCAGTCGATGATGGTAAGGGTGCGCAGACCCAGAAAGTCGAACTTGACCAGGCCAACGGCTTCAACATCATCTTTATCGAACTGGGTGACGATACTCTGGCCGCCTTCCTCACAGTAAAGTGGCGTGAAGTCAGTGAGCACGGTCGGTGAAATTACTACACCCCCGGCGTGTTTACCGGCATTACGCGACAGACCTTCCAGTGATAGCGCCATATCGATGAGATCGTGCACATCTTCTTCATCGTCGTAGGCAGCTTTCATTTCTTCAGATTCTTCCAGTGCTTTGGTCAGCGTCATGCCGATTTCAAAAGGCACCAGCTTGGCGATCCGATCGACAAAGCCATATGGCTGTGAGAGCACACGCCCAACATCACGAATCACCGCTTTCGCCGCCATCGAACCATAAGTGATAATTTGCGAGACACTGTCACGACCGTAAGTTTGCGCCACGTAGTCGATCACGCGGTCGCGTCCTTCCATGCAGAAATCAACATCGAAATCTGGTAGCGAAACACGTTCAGGGTTGAGGAATCGCTCGAATAGTAAATCGAATTCCAGTGGATCGAGGTCGGTAATTTTTAGTGCGTAGGCCACCAGCGAACCCGCACCTGAACCACGACCCGGGCCAACCGGGATACCATTATCTTTTGACCACTGGATAAAGTCAGCGACAATCAGGAAGTAGCCGGGGAAGCCCATATCGAGAATCACCTTGATTTCGACTCTTAAGCGATCTTCATACTCGGCCTTGCGAGCGGCGTAATCTTCAGCTGTTGGGTCGAGTATGCTTTCTAATCGCCAGGCCAGCCCCTCTTCCGAGACGCGTGTGAAATAACTTTCTGTGGTTTCACCTTCGGGCACCGGGAATTCAGGCAGCACACTTTTACCCAGCTCAGTCACCAGGTTACAACGTTTAGCAATCTCAACGCTATTTTCCAGCGCCTCGGGAATATCTTCAAACAGGGTCTGCATTTCCTCAGCACTACGCAGATATTGCTGGTTGCTGTAATTCTTCAAACGACGTGGATCATCCAGCGTACGGCCACTATTAATACAGACTCGCACTTCATGGGCATCGAAATCTTCCTGCTTTAGAAAACGCACGTCATTGGTCGCCACCACCGGGGTTTGTGTTTGCAAAGCCAGCTCAACGGCTTCAACAATGTAAGCCTCTTCATTTTCACGACCAGTACGAACCAACTCCAGGTAAAAACTGTTGGGGAATACCGATTTCCAGTATTTCAGCCTTCCCTCGGCTAAACTTTTTTGCCCCGCCAGTAAGGCACGGCCAATTTCACCTTCACGAGCGCCAGAAAGCGCAATTAAGCCTTCGGAAAATTCTTCCACCCATGACGACAGCACCATAGGCGCGCCACCGTGCTGGCCTTCAAGGTAACTTCTGGAGATTAGTTGGCTGAGGTTGAGATAGCCCTCACGATTTTTGCACAGCAGTACCATGCGGTAAGGCAGGCCCTGCTCATCTTCCTGGCGCACCCACAGATCAACACCGATGATGGGCTTGATACCCGCATCCAGCGCCGCACGGGTGAATTTCACCATGGCGAACAAATTACTCTGATCAGTGAGCGCAGCTGCAGGCATGTGATCACCGGCGAGCGCCGACATCAGCGGTTTGACGCGCACCATGCTATCGACCAGCGAGTATTCGGTGTGTACTCGCAGGTGGATAAAGCCGGGGGCTTTACTGCTAACTGATTGATCTTGCGATGATTCTGGCGATGATTCTGTCAATGCTATCTCACAAATATAACGATGTTCAGGGTGGATTAGTGCCCCTGAAATGAAGCCTAAAGTGTACCTGAATCAGAGTAGAAAATTGAGGGAAATAAAAGAAAAAACTTCTCACCGCAGAGACGCGGAGGCGCAGAGAAAACCTATAATTTTATTTAGCTTTAAAATCAGTAGGTGTAAATTTATTTGCACGATAAGGTAATAGAACCAGTGCTGTGCGAATGAATTATTCAGCACGTCCTTATGCTTCACCACTACGGGGCTTACGTGAAAAACTGTTCCAAACAGTTTTTTCGCACCTACAACTACATTAAGGTTTTCTCTGCGCCTCCGCGCCTCTGCGGTAAATGCTTTTAGCCCTCTTCCAAACACCTTCTAACCGGCGCATAACTACGGCGATGCTCGGGGCATGGCCCGTGTTCTTCCAGTAGTGCCATATGCACTTTGGTGGGATACCCCTTGTGCTTGTCAAAACCATACTGCGGATATTGTTCATGCAGCTCCAGCATTTGCGCATCGCGTTCTACCTTGGCGATAATTGAGGCGGCACTAATCTCTGCAACACGGGCATCACCCTTGATAATGGCGGTGACGGGACGGTGCATTTCCGGTGGCTGGTTGCCATCAACAAAAACGTGGTCGGGTGCAATCTGTAATTGTGCTACTGATTTTGCCATCGCCAGTTTGGTAGCCTGTAATATATTGATGCGATCAATTTCTTCTGGACTAACACTGACCACAGCCCAGGCTTTGGCATGTTGCTTAATCTCTTTAGCCAGTGCTTCACGACGTTTGGCGGTGAGTTTCTTGGAATCGTTCAGACCTTCAATGGGATGATCCTCATCCAGTATCACAGCAGCAGCCACCACATTGCCCACCAGCGGCCCACGCCCTGCTTCATCGACACCGGCTAGTAAACCACTGATTTCTGGAAGTTCTTCCTGTATTTTTATGATTCTTCCGGTAGAATTCCCAGCCATTAAACAACCCCTTTTTGAAAATATTATTGAACTATGAGCAATCCTAAAACCGTCTTTATCGTTGCTGGCGAAGCCTCTGGCGACCTGCACGCAGGCAATCTCTGCAAAGAATTGCTGAGCATGGATAATAGCATCCAGCTGCAGGGTATGGGCGGTAAAAATATGCGTGAATCTGGAGTTGATGTTCTGTTTGATGCATCGGAACTGGCGGTGGTTGGCATTGTTGAAGTACTATTCAAATACCGCATGATCAAGGGCGTACTCAACCAAATTCAGGATCACATCACGCAATCACCACCTGACTTACTAATTCTGGTGGACTATCAGGAGTTCAACCAGAAGCTGGCTGCATACGCTAAATCCATCGGCATCAAAGTGCTTTTTTATATCGGCCCACAGGTCTGGGCATGGCGACCGAAACGGGTTTATAAGATGGCGCGTATTGTTGACCAGATGGCGGTCATTTTTCCTTTTGAAGTTAAGCTTTATAAAAAAGCTAATGTACCCGTTGAGTTTACCGGTCATCCTCTGGTCGATGAAATCATCCCTGACAAAAACAGGCAGCAGGCTCGAGCTGCATTATCGCTGGATGAAAAAACTACAGTGGGTATATTCCCCGGCAGTCGCATGGGTGAGATTGAGCGCTTACTACCAATCATGCTGGACTCTGCAAAATTACTAAGAGAAAAAAATCCCGAATTACAATTTGTTTTACCACTGGCCAGCACTGTGCAACGTGAAGATCTGGCACATTATGGAAAAGAGCTGGTCGCTTTAAAAGTTAATTTAATTGAGAATAATACACACGATGTTATTCAGGCCTGTGACAGTATTATCGTCGCCTCCGGCACGGCGACATTAGAAATTGGTTTAATGGGTACACCGATGGTGATCACCCATAAACTGGCATGGCTTTCCTACTTCATACTCAGCCGACTGGTTAAAATCACGCACATTGGTTTAGTTAACATTGTGCCTGAAAAAGAAATCGTTAAAGAATTTATTCAGCACGAAGCCACTCCTGAAAACCTTGCCAATGAAACGATAAAAATTCTTGGTGATGAAAAATATAATCAGAACATGCGAGATGAATTATCAAAATTGCGAGAACTGCTGGGCACAAGTGGTGGTTCAAAAAATGTAGCTAAGCTAGCCTACTCAATGATCGCATAATAAAAACAATAAACAGGTACAATAACTTGAACATATTAATCAAACCACTACTTATTATTTTATTACTTGGTTTTAACATAGGCTGCACCACCCTCGATGGCCCAGCTAACCCAGATGATCCTTTTGAAAGTTTTAATCGCTCGATGTATTCATTCAATGAAACTCTGGATGAATACGCCATGAAACCTATCGCTAAAGGTTACCAGGCAGTGACACCCGATGCTGTTGATACGGGCATCACCAATTTCTTCAGCAATCTTGACGATGTGCTAGTTCTAATTAATGAATTACTGCAATTTAAAATCGAAGAAGCCATTGCCACATCAGCGCGCATTGTTTTTAACACCACCTTTGGGCTGTTTGGACTAATAGATGTCGCCACCGATTTTGGCCTGCCCAAACACGATGAAGACTTTGGCCAAACACTTGGCCATTGGGGTGTAGATAGCGGCCCTTATTTAGTACTACCTTTCTTTGGGCCTAGCAGTGTTCGTGATGGCATTGGACTTGCTGTTGATTTTACAGAGCTTGATCTTGTATATGATGACATGGAAGCTAAAGATGCATACGGCTTGCTGTCTGTGAAATACATCGACAAACGTGCCGATTTATTAACAGCCAAAGACATTGTCGATGAAACCGCACCCGATCCCTATGCATTTATACGTGACGCCTGGGTACAACGCAGAATAAATAAAGTTTATGATGGTAACCCACCTGAAGAAAATGACTTGTTTGAGGATGACCTGTTTGAAGACGATATAGTTCGTTAGCTCATAATATAAAAATGAAAACAGGCCAAAAAATAGCACCGGCTAATTATTACTGCATTATTTCAGTCATTGTGATGCTGGGTTTCACTATAACTTCATCCAGTCAAGCTACAGCTAGCCAGGGTAGTGGAATTGAAATAAGTAAATCTAATCGCAGTGAAACACTCGGAGAAATTCATACTTTTGGCGTCTACTCATCGCTTGCTGGAAATTCAAGATCAAACCTCTACGCAGGCATGCAACTACTGACGCTCGACAATAATGATATTAATGAAACCGATTCAACATTAAAAGTTTTTCTTGGGCAATCATTCGGTAAAAACTTTTCCCCTTATTATGAAGTAGGCACTGATTTTTATGGCTTCCTTACTTTGCTTAATAATGATAATGAAACAAAGAATTGCACTGACGAGCAACAATGCGCTATTGATGTTTTCTTTCGAATAGGACTAAGAATAAAAATAGGAAAAAATCTAGTTGCTGGCATTTTCCATGAAAATATAGATTTTGGTGCTTTCCATAAAAACTTGTCTGGTGAACATCGCTACGTAGGAAGCAGCCTCGGATTCAATTTTTAATCTTTTTAATATAACAACCATATCATTGACTATAACACTACAATTATTTTCCCTGCTGAGAAAACCATAATAAAACTTCATGGCCAGACATAGGCCTGGCGAATAAATACCCCTGTACCCGATCACATCCAAGCTGAGCCAATCTCTTGTAGCATGATTCTGATTCCACTCCTTCGGCAACAATTTTCATATTAAGTTTGTGTCCTAACAGAATAATGGTCTCTACAATTGTGGCGGCTTCAGAATCTTTTTCCATTTCCGAAACAAATGAGTAATCAATTTTAATTTCTGAAAAAGGCGCCTGATGAAGCTGTAATAATGAGGAATAACCAGTACCAAAGTCATCAATAGACAGATGAAATCCCTTCATACGAAGACGTGTCAGGATTTCCAGCGATTTAACCAATTCATGCATCAGGACAGTTTCAGTAATTTCCAGAACTATCTGCGAAGGTTCAAGGCCATTTTTCTGAACTATCTTGCCTATCTTTTCAGGTAAATCGAGATCTCTCAGCGTAATTGCCGATACATTTATTGCCACCTGAACTATGAAGCCCTGGTCACGCCATGATCGGCATTGCTCCATCGCCTGTTTCAGCACAACCCATGTTAGCTCATCAATTAAACCATTTTGCTCGGCCGTTAAGATAAATAAATCAGGTTTAATCAAACCATAATCAGGATGCTGCCACCGAACCAATGCTTCAACAGCTAGTGAAGAGTTATTATTAAGTCCAATTTTGGGTTGGTAATAAACAAGCAGTTCATTATTGTGTAAAGCCTGGCGCAATTCATCAACAGATGGAGATTTAACTTCAACATGCCGAGCCAGTTTTTTTGGCGTAATAGAAAGTCCATTAAACAATTGATACAGCTCATCGTGGCGGAAGGGTTTATTTAAACTGCCTGCCGTATTAAGCCCATGTTCTACCGCCAGCTTCTGTGCCGAATGTAGCACTCCTGAATCAAATCCACTAACAAGAATTATCAGGGCATCACAATCAATCCCTGCTAGAAAACGAATCACTTCAATACCATCAATCTCTGGCATCATAAGATCAAGCACAATGACATCGGCACGCTTATTGTATTGTTCAATAAATAAGCCCGCATCATTAAATTCTTCAACCTCAAAACCAATCTGTTCTGCCACTTCACCAACAAAACTTGACAGATCGGGTTCATCATCGAGAACAATCAATCTAGGCAGATTCATCTCACGACCTCCTCATCAAGCACCAGGCGGACTCGCTGTGCTAATTCTCCTACGCGATAAGGTTTATTAAGAAGATACGCTGAAAAATTAGCCAGGCCATTCTGGTTCATAGTTTTTGAGGTAAATCCTGATGTCATCAGCACCTTCAGATCAGGCCATTGTTTTGTGGCCTGTTGCGCCAGTTCATAACCATTGATACCTCCAGGCATAACCACATCACTAAATAACAGATGGATTTCCTCACCTGCTTCCAGTATCTCTAATGCCTGTGCGGCACTCGTGGCCAGGCGCGTTTGATAACCCAGGCCGCTCAGGTATTGATTGGCCAGTTGTAGCAAATCATCTTCATCATCAACAATCAGAATGGTTTCAGTGCCGGTAGGTAAATATCCCTCATCTTCATTATCAACCTTAATGGTGGCTTCGATATCCGTAGAACAGGGCAAATACAAATGCATGGCAGTCCCCACGCCACGTTCTGAGTAAACCTTAATATAACCACCATAACGCTTCACAAAACCATAGACCATGGACATACCCAGACCCGTGCCCTTGCCTTCCGGTTTGGTAGTAAAAAATGGTTCAAAAATACGTTCCTGAGTGACCTCATCCATGCCTGCTCCTGTATCACTCAACACTAGCCGTACATAATCACCGACTTCAATTCCAGAGTTGACTGATGCATAGTCCTTATCCAGATACTTATTACTGGTCTCAATCAATAATTTTCCACCACTCGGCATAGCATCACGAGCATTAATCACCATGTTAAGAATCGCATCATGGAATTCACCAGGATCAATCTCCGTTAGTTGTAGATCATCGGCCAAGCAATACTGCACCTCTACCTCTGGAGTAATCGAACGCACAATCATGGTTTGAAGTTCTTTAAGAGCTACATTGAGATCCACCACCGTTTTTTCTGTGGCCTGACGACGAGAAAAAGTTAATAGTTGTCGAGTCAAATCCATACAACGCAGAGTTCCCCTAATGGCTGTTTCTACCCATGTATGAGATTTTTTATCATTGATCGTATAGTTATCTAAAAAATCCAGGTGACCTATGATGACCCCAAGCTGATTATTAAACTCATGAGCAATACCTCCGGATAATTGCCCTATTGCATCCATTTTCTGGCCGCGACGAAGTTGCTCTTCTTGTTGTTTATAATCACTAATATCAGTTGAAATACCACATACTGAATAAATTTCATCCACTTCATCAAATAGAGGAAACTTGATAGAAACAAAAGTATAAAGACCATCATCCAGCAAAACAGCATCTTCTGATTTTATTGCATGCCTCGTTTCAAGAACTGCTTTATCATTATATTGAAATACATCAGCGACATCTTTAGGGAAAATATCATAATCAGTTTTACCCATAATGCCTTCATGTGTAATATGAAATAGCTGCTCGAATTGCTGATTTATAAATGTATAGCAACCCTCAGTATCTTTGATATATATAACCGCTGGTGAGTGATCCATAATGGCTTGCAAGTCTCGTCGATTTCTCGCCTCGGCCTGCCGCGCTTCTTTTAGTAATTCAGACTTATGAAGCTCACGATCAATGGCAGGAATCAGTCGTACTGGATCATCCTTCATAATGTAATCACGCGCACCCAGACGCATCGCTTCTACTGCAATATTTTGATCAATATCACCCGAGAGAACAATCAAAGGTAAATCTGGGTCAAAATCCTGAAGAACACTTAGAGCCTCAATAGCATTGAACATAGGCAGACTATGGTCGCTAATCACAATATCGAATTTTGTGTTCGACAACACTGAACACATTTCATCAGCGGTTTCCACTCGCTTATAATCGGGCTCAAAGCCACTTCTTTTAAGCTGATGAATTAACAGGAATGTATCATCCTCAGAATCTTCAATAACAAGCAGCTTAATGGGGCGATGAGTCAATGATAATCTCCCTTTAGTAACTTGGCGTAGTATTTATGGCCAGCCAGTAAACTCCAAGCTCACCAACAACATTCAGAAATTCGGTAAAATCTACTGGCTTTTGTATATAACTGTTGGCACCATTATTGTAACTAGCAACAATATCATTTTCTTCACCAGAGGTTGTCAGCATAACCACAGGAATATGCCGACAATGTTCATTATTGCGAATTATTTTTAGCACTTCCAGACCATCAAGTTTCGGTAACTTAATGTCCAGCAATATTAGCTGTGGTAATTTTGAATTATCTTTATCAGAAAAATCACCTTGAGAAAAAATATAATCCAGCGCTTCTTCACCATCATGTACCACATCAACAGTGTGCGAAAAATTATGTTTTTTTAAAGCACGTAAAGTTAAGGCCTCATCATCAGGATTATCCTCTACCAGCAATATAGTTTTTTCTATCATTTTTTTCTCCCTGGTTAATATCATATATTTATGATAATAATTTTTTTATCCGGCTGACATCTCCTCAACTTCAACAAATGAATCTTCAGGCCATTCCCATAAAGTAAAAAAAACAGATGTGCCCTGATTCATAACAGATTGAATCCAGACCTGACCTTCATGTCGCTCTATCATACGTCTTACTGAGGCAAGACCAATTCCTGTTCCTTCATAATCCTTTTCTTTGTGTAATCGCTGAAAAGGTTTGAATAACTTATCAACATATTTCATATCAAAGCCAACACCATTATCACGAATAAAATAAACAGTGACTGCATCAGAACCAGTTCCCTGTGAAACAGAACCAAATTTAATCTCTGCCTGCTTACTTTTACGAGTATATTTCCAGGCATTGCCCAATAGATTTTCAAGTACCAGTCTCAATAACTGAGGATCCCCTTTAACAATCATATCTTTATCAATTTCAACATTAACATCACGATCAGCATTGGATCTTCTAAATTGCTCAATGACTGACCAGGCTATTTGTTCAAGAGATATATTTTGCAAACTAATTTTTCGATTTGATAAACGCGCGAGTTCCAAAACATCATCAATGAGGAATGACATACGCTGACTAGCCTTTGTAATTCTTGTCAGTGAATCCCGTTCCTCATCAGATAATTTTTCACGAGCATCCATTTCGAGTATCTGTGCAAAACTACTAATTGATCGTAACGGAGCACGCAGATCATGAGCTAATGTATAACTATATGAATCCAGGTCTCGGTTCTTTTCCTGTAATTTATTTCGACTATCTTCGATTAGATTTGCAGATCGGTTAATTTCTTCAGCCAGCTCACCAAGCTCATCATTTCTATCCAGATCAATTGGCTCATACCACTCACCACGCCCCATAATGTGGGCAGCTTCAACCAGCTGACTAATTGCATGAACAATATGATTAGAAAAAATAACTGCAAGAATAAAACCTAAAATAGCGACAATTGGGAAAATAAAACCAAAAACAAGAAGACGAATTTGTTTTACCTCACCCTGAAAAACATCCGAATCTACTGACAATGTGATCTGCCATGAAAAATCAGGTAAATTAATTTTATCCGTTACACTCCAGAAATCATCATTCTGTTTTTGACATGTTGTTTTATTATGATTACTAAAAAGCACAACTCCCTGATCATCTTCAAGGCAAACAGATTCCACATCAGATGTTACTAATTGCTCTACAATATCCAGTAAATGTGAGTAATCGACACTAAAACCCATAACACCATAATGCTCATCGGTGGTCACATAAATTGGTATCCACCAGACAATATTTTGAATCTGGTTATTAATACGATATGAAGTAATGCTAAAGTCCCCGCGTTTTAGCTTTAGCACCTCACTAACCACTTTATCCTGAGACATATCAGTTAGATTTTGTCTTATACCCTTATTTTCTATACGGAAGACCTCAGCACCCATTTTATTTACATATTGAACCTGTGTTAACTCAATGTTTTGATTAATCCAGTCGAAAAAAAATAATTCCAGTTGCCGAATATCATTTTTTAAAGCCGCCTGATTTAACGTTAACTGATGAAAACGCATACTTCTAAACATTGGCAATCTTGCCATCGACTCAAAGTTTTCACGTAACACATCAAATGAATGATTAAGACCAGCAACACGTTTTTGAGCATCAACCTTAAACTGTTGTTCAAGCTGAAGCTCCATCGCTGATTCCATTCTATAAAATACTAGTGTTGTAATAACAAATAGCAGAAATACTCCTCCAAGACCAAAATACAAAACAAATTGTGACCTTAGAGACATAAGCTGTCATTTCCTTTTCTGTTTCAGATCATGTCTTACAGCTTCTAACACTTGTTCATACAGATTTTTTCGTGGCATGTGATCCCACAGCAGCATGCGGTTAAAATAATCAGCCTCATCAAGATGCAGTGCCTTTATTTCATCAGGATTAAGTAAACTTAGCGTTTCAATGTTGGCAGGTGCCAGACCAGTAACCTTAACCATTTGCTGCTGGATAACAGGGCTAATTTGATGGTTAATATATCGATGCGCCAATGCAACCTGATTCGTTTTTCTACTAATTAAAAAACTATCAAACATACCTACTGCACCTTCTTCAGGTATGATCATGGCAAAATTTTTGCCTGCTAATTTCAATTGCGCTGATGGATCGTACCAACTATTGTATGCTACTAACTTACCTTGTTTCACCAATTCCAGTTCATCACCCCCACCTTTATAGTAAGTGGCAGACAAATCATTAAACTTAAACAATTTCTCTTTAACTTTTTTTAATTGCGTCCTTGTCAGGCTATAAACATTTTGGTAACCCAGTGACAGGGCCGTAATCCAGATCATGGAAATGTCATCCCACATGCCAATCCTGCCTTTATATTTTGAATCCCATAGCGTATTCCAGCTATTTGGGCTTTCGACAACATCTTTGTCATACATTAGTCCAGTCGGCCCCCAGGCCCAGGGAACCGCATAAATCCTGCTATTAAACTGACTCCATTCAGAATATTTAAGGTTATGATGTAAGTTTTGATAATGAGGAAGTTTTTTTAAATTGAGCGGATCAACCAGTCCCATATCATGCAAAATTCGTATACCTTCATTGGATATGAGAAAGACATCGTGATGCTCAGCTGATTCTGCAACAGAAATAATATCATCCAGATTGCTCAACGGCTTGAAGACAATTTTTACCCCGGTCTGTTGCTCAAAACTTTTAAAGCCTATTGTTTTGTCAGGATGTTCTGGGTCAGAATACACATCCCAACCAGTGATTTTCAGTGCTTTCTGATTTTCCGCAAAAACTGGCGAAATAAAGGACACCGCCAAGGTAAAAAGCAACATTGAAATACCATTATTTATATAGCGCATGGACTCCAACCTCACGATTAAAACAACACTGCATCTTTTAGTTTTATTATCTTTGCACTGACAAAAATAAAATACGATGCTCATTATTTAATTATAAATACAGATATATCTAATATTGCATCATCATCCTGACAGTCAGCATATCTTTAATTTCAGAACATCGTATAGTACTTATAATAATTAATGACCGTAAAGTAAAGACAATAAAAACCCTGCTTATAAAGGGTTAATTTTTAAAATAGAAACAAAGCGACATGAACAATAAGAAACTCAGACTAACGATAAATATATATCATATAGGCATGAAAAACTAATTGGGACGACTATAAAATATAATTAAATATATAGTAGCAATATCATCAATAAAAAAATATTTTAACTAATATTAAATTGCTGCTTGTAAGATTCTTCAAGTGTTTTTGAACGATCTTTATAATCAATTAAATCTCCAATCTCAATAACAACTTTTAAATCTTTGGTGTTGTTTTTAATTGCATCCATCAAAATAGTATTAGCATTATTTTTAATAAATACAGGTAGTATCGGCAGCCTATTTTTCATTGCGATTATCTGCGAGCCATCTTTAAAGGAAGAGATAGTTGCATCAGTTTTATTACGTGAACCTTCAGGAAAAATAAAAATTGATTTTCCCTTTGACACGCTTTCTTTAATTTCTTTAAAGAAAGCACTCATCTGCTTTGATTCTCTATCCAGTAATATAGTGCCGGCATTGCGTGTAAACATGCCAAAGAAAAATGAATTATAGAGCTCTTTTTTGGCAATCCACATTCCATGAACCCCCATATTTTTGACCGCTATTTCAACAATCAAAGGATCAATAATGCTTCGATGATTAGAAACAATTAAGTATTGTTTATCCTTAATCAACTTTTCTGCACCTTCAACCTCAACGCTAATATTTAAACTGGACAACATGGTTTCTGCATACTTCAGGCGTAATGCAGTGAATTCAACCTGATCCTTTATTTTCTTAAACTTTAAACCGAATTTATTCGTCAAAAGAAGTGAATAAATTGCCATTTTAATTTGATTAAATGTCAAGGATTTTCTCCAGAAGAGTTAGCAAAAGAGCACTTTGCACAATGTAGTTTTTTCATTAAGGCAAGGCAATTGTGTCAAAAAAGTGCGGTTTACGTTGAGTTTATCGTTGTGCGACCACGCATTTTGAGACCATTTTTAACGCAGCTATAGCGGAAAAGATGCTTCGTGCAGAGTTCTCTTAAAAAAGTTGTTGAATAATACCAGAAATAAACCATCTAAAAAGTTTTCATGGCATTAAATATGTCTATTGTGATGAGTTTGAGCCTCGCAGTACTTCCTGAACATTAGACAGCTGTCCAATTTTATCCATCACCCGTGTCAGCTGTTGTAGATCATGAATTTCTATTGTAACCACCATACGTGCCGTTTGTTGCTTCTTGTCGGATAAGGTATTAATCGCGACCACATTCACTTTTTCATTGGCCAGGGAGGTGGTTATATCACCCAACAAACCCTGACGGTCAATCGCATTGATAATTAAACTCACTGGGTAGGCTTCTGATTCATCACCACCCCAGTCAACTTCAATCAATCGAGCGCGATCTTCCTGATTAAGGTTAATGATATTGACGCAATCTTTTCGATGAATGCTCACCCCCTTTCCACGCGTGATAAAACCAGTAATATCATCGCCCGGCACAGGCTTGCAGCAATTTGCCATGGTGGTTAAAAGATTACCAACGCCATGCACATTAATTTGACTGGATGATTTATTTTCAATATTTCGGGACGTGTTGGTTTGAACAGGAATCACAGCTTCCTGGTTATCATTTTGAAGCTGTTGCAGCACTGCTGACAATTGCGAAACTGAAACATCACCTCGACCTATAGCAATATATAGTTCCTCAGCCGAAGCTTGCTTACACATTTTTAGTACGGTCGCCAGATCAGGGCGAACTGCCTGACGTTTTACTTCTCGTTCATACAGCACCTTGCCATCACTAAGGTGCTTATCCCTGTCCTGATGCCTGAACCAGCTACGTATACGATTACGCGCCCTGGAAGTCTTGATATAAGCCAGATGAGGTAGCAACCAGTCACGCACTGGCGATGCTTCTTTGGTGGTGAGTATCTCAACCTGTTCACCATTATTCAGCTCATAGGTCAGCTGCACAATGCGGCCATTTATTTTTGCACCACGACAACGATGCCCTACTTCGGTATGCACCGCATAGGCAAAATCTATCGGCGTTGCACCCTGTGGCAAATCAATTACCCGACCTTCCGGCGTTAACACATAGACCCGATCATGGAACATCTCAGTACGAAAGTTATCGAGTAATTCTTCATCTTTGGTTTGTTCTGGGTCTAATAATTTTCGTAATGAATTAATGCTATTCTGGATACTGGCGTCAGCTTGCTTGCCTTCTTTATAACGCCAATGAGCCGCCACACCATGTTCAGCAAATTCATCCATAGAATGCGTTCTTATTTGTATTTCAAACGGCTTGCCCTGTGGCCCACGAACGGCAGTATGCAAAGATCGATAGCCGTTTTCTTTGGGGTTGGCAATATAGTCATCAAACTCTTTTTCTATGTGACGCCATAAGGCATGCACTATACCCAACGTCATATAACAATCTGCAACCGTTTCGACCACGATTCTTACCGCACGAACATCAAACAATTCATCAAAATCACGATGCTTGGTTGTCATTTTTTTCCAGATACTATAAATATGCTTAGGCCGACCATAGACCTCAGCCTTAACACCTTCAGCTTTGAGCTCCTGCTTTAATTTCGCCACCACCTGTACGATAAAATCTTCGCGTTTATCTCGCGTACCATCCAGATATGAGGCTATACGCTTATAAGTGTCTGGTTCAAGATATCTGAATGAGAGATCTTCCAGTTCCCATTTCAACTGTCCAATACCCAGACGATTGGCAATCGGTGCAAAAATATCCAGCGTTTCCCTGGCCACAATCTGTTGTTGCTCAACTGGTACCTGATTTAATTGACGTAGTCGTTGTACACGGAAAGCTAGTTTGATTAATACGACTCGGACATCATCGA
>Ga0224511_10000605_pt1 | contig 17986 bp, 11 predicted proteins | sample SF_May12_sed_USG_2_FD_169988 | JGI IMG/M metagenome (GOLD analysis project Ga0224511, IMG submission 169988) | Sediment microbial communities from San Francisco Bay, California, United States - SF_May12_sed_USGS_8_1 | ecosystem: Environmental > Aquatic > Marine > Sediment | place: USA...
AACACGGTATGGTACTGTTTTCATCTAGAGCAGGATGATTTCACTGCGCGAAAAGCCATTGCCGAGCAGTTTTTTTTTCGGAAAAGACTGAAAGGGATATGATACAACTCTGACCCGAATAAGAAAACAAATTTGAGGTTCCCTGACAGATTATGTTTATGTTTATGACATGATATTGCAACCACAACCATAGACATTGTTTTCTACTGGGCACTTGGCCAGGTTATTTAATGGACCTTCTAAGCCTGAGGCTTGTGAGGCTTGTTGGAACGGTAGGAGTTAGGACTTATGTGAGGAGCTCATTTTCAAAGCTGGTCGCTCAGCATGGCAAGGACTAGAACCCAAGATTTTGAGTCTTGAGTTGAGCACTTGAGATGCTATAACTTAAAACACGTATGCTTAGCATTGATTGTCTGAATTTACTTCAATTTCACTGCCAGAAACAGATTGGCGATTGAGTGTTAAGGCATGAGATTGAATCTTTTATTAGCTAAATCACACACTGTCTCTATACACAGCTTCCTACTGGTTATCCTCTATACAGAGGAGGATCAACCGGTTATTGACTCTGATAGCCCGAAGCAGTGGTAATTAACCAGAATACGTCAGTTTATTGGCAGCCTGGACTGTATACCCGATCAGATAACTAATAACCCACCGCTACGAACATCAGCAGTGTGTATGAATAGGAGCATATTCAAGTCCCATGGGATGAAAAATCCCCTTCTATCACAGATAGAGTGATAGCTCAATGGCTAGAGAATTTGACTCAAGATTGAAAGGTCCTCTTTCATACAGAGCTCCTACTGAGAGTATGACTATGGACTCCTCACTTAAATCTCAGCTCCTACAGCTCCAACAAGCCTCAGTATTAGTAGCTCCGTTAAATTGGATTGCTAAGCGTCAAAGTAATGGAGTGATGGAGTTTTATAGGATTTGTACAACACAATTAAACCAAAATCTTATAACTCAGCAATCTCATAGTTGTATACATTAAATGCATCTATGTTGTATCTATGAAACCAGACAATGTTGTGGCAGTCCCATTACCAAGCGCGTTATTTATAATCATATCGAAAATTACAGAAATGGCTTACATGCAGACTTATGACTGTGGTCTTCACACCATAATTAATCCGGACCACATGTAATGTAGGTACTGAAAATAGAGGACTTCTATGGCTGGCTCCGTGGAGGGGGCATTTTGTCCTATTATGAGATCTTCACCGTTTTGATGACACTGAGTTTCCCACTAAATGGGTTGCCATGGAGCACCACAAGAAGGTCAGTATCAAAGCTCTACCTCATAGTGAGGTTTGTTTTTGTTTTGAGCTAGGATTAAATTAAGGAGTTCATTAGGTTAGGTTAATTTTATTTCACATGGGTGACATTATTCTTGTTTACAAAATGATCCACGAGACAGACTGACGAGGCCCCCACTATAACCGGGATTAAATCCCAAAGTTGTCATCATTGTGAGCCCAGTTCCCTACCACTGAGCTATCGCGCTATCCCACGGGGAGGTGATTGTGGTAACAAAAGGACTTACCCATTCTGCCGAGCTGATTCATAACACTGCTCAGAGTGCGTTTTGATCCATCCGTAAGTCGGTCAGTATGTATATATCTGTCATTGTGCTTGTTCAATGAATAGTTAGTAAGATGCATGTATGGGTCATGGATGTTTTTGTTGGTGGGTTCTTTATAGTGCATAGTGCAGAATCTGGCAAGCCCTTCTCTCGAGAGATAGATTTCTATTGGATCTATACTAAGCAGAACTACATAAATTCTCAGATCAAACTTGGTTTTGTCTATAAGAAAGGGTGAAGCAATGTATTCCTGTACTACATGGGTCACAGTTGGTTTTGGCATGTAGTAGTCATGTGGATCTTTGATTAAGTATATTCCTTCACCCTGTGTGCCAGCATCAGGCTTGACAATGAACGCCGGTGCTTTTCGCTTTTGTTTACTTGTTCTTTTTTCGTACGCCACGTCTGCACAGAATTCATGAAATTGATGAGGTAGAAACCATGTGCGGGGATAAAAATCAAACTCGTCCGGGAACATAGTTCGGAGATTGCACAGCGCTCGTGTGAGGTTAATTTTTCGCAGTATTTCTGGCATACATGGGAATTTGTTGATGGCCCCGCCACGAGAAAATGGACTAAAATCCTCAATCTGATGAGCCTGCCAGTAAATATCACAAATGCCTCTTTGTCTAGGCATGTTCCAACTTTTCCAGTTCAGCTCTTCACAGATTTTCTTCATGGGTTGGTGGATTACTCTGCATTTTGACAGATCGACAGATACAGTCGTAGCGGAATCGATTCGCTCCTCTTTTTTTGCTGGTTTCAACCGTGATCGTTGACGGGTTAACTTAAATGGATCTTTGCGTATTTCCTCTAATGAGAATCGCTCCCTTTCCAAGAAGGCAGGTACCGGCGCTGCACTCTTGGCGCTGAATGGAAATAGTGCCATTCTAGCCAGTCTTACTCAAACTACAAAAGTAGGCAGTGTTCAGCTTTCGCTGTGAAATAAAAACCACACTTGCAACCGCAGACATGACATTGATAATGCTTAGTGCATTTCCTGCTGAATGTGACACCGACTGCGAAACTCAATACTAGTCAACATTACCATGTTGACTTTCACGAATGAATGAATACCGGTCAATCAATGATCGATTTGCACCAGTCTACCCCATGATGTGGATATGGGTATTATTACTTACTAACACTACTTTTGCTTCAGGTCATCTACGCAAAAAGAAAGAGTGAACTTACTTTTAGACAAACGTGATACATCCTGAGCGAGCACCTATACAAGCACGGACTATTGACTAGTGACTACTACTACTCTGGCTTCACTACGGTATTCTCTAATACTACAGCATGGCCCAGCAGGTGGTTGTTGCCAGATCGCTAGGCAATGAAACCACGCCTACTGGATTATAGTCTCAAAAAATCGAAATATGGATATGCAAAAATATGGCAAAAGCAGCAATTACTGGGTAAGAACGAGTTCATTAAAATTGAAAAATGGATTTATTTCATTGAGACTGATTTACAATGACACACCAAAGGGTATCACGGATTTCTGTCTATCGGTTTACGGCTAATAAAACCGGAAACACTAGGAGTTGAACGCACTAAAAGAAGGAAATTTTTTAGAAAACAATGGAAGAAATAGGGCTTTCACCTGCTCCCAGAGTACGTATGCTCGCCATTTATGTTGTGTATCCGAAGAAACAGCCTATATGCGTTTTTCTCCTTTAGAATTGGAAGCCGGAAAGCCTAGTTTGTGCTTCTCAAAGTGCTATTAGTGGATGATCTTCCAGCTCAAATTCTGCAATTCATACCATAGTGATACTGATAGTATCTAAATTCTAATCATCATAGTCATATAATACATACACCCGTACAGTCAATCACGTCCCCACCCATAGTCTGGTCTATGTCTACCCTCACCCAATAGTCAATATAACAGTCACACTCTCATTCACACTACTGCCTAATTCAGTCACAGAGCTAGTTAATGATTGATTGAACTTTGAGTTTGAAGCAATGTTTAAGCTAAAAAAAAGTCTCACGAGTCACGGAGTCACTCTTCAGTTCAAATGAATAATGATTTATGAATGAATGACCCAGTGAGTCAGTCATTCAGTTCACTCAGTCATTGATTAGCTTTGGAGTTTGGTCTTCTGACAGTTACTCTTTGGACTTGGAGTTTGGGTTTGACTTTGGTATGAGTTGGACCAGTCGCCAGTTTGGGTTGGCAGATATTTTATGCTACCCATCTCGACTCGACCATTACAGTTACAGTTACAATCTCAAGAGAACAAATTTTACAAAACAGCAGAGTTTGGAATAGGAGTAGTAAAAAATATTGTTTCTCAAGTTAACTCATTCGGCTCCAGTAGTAGCAATGAATCATTATTATATTGAGTCAGACAATCACTAGTCACCACTAAGCCTGTAATCTGTCAGTAATAAGCTGATATTCTCTTTATTTTCAGGAAGAGTCATTTGTGCCGGACAGTCGTCCCACAACTGCTAGTTTAACAGCACTAGATCCATTGGCTCTTGAAGTAGATGATCTCTATGTCAAGTACAAGGTAGGCTCTTAGTCTCACACTTATGAGTAACCCCCTGTATAATATCCTCTTTCTCGTATGACTTTTAAACCGTTGGTGAGGCTGGCGGTTCAGATACTTGTTCCTTTCCTCCAGTTATGGATTAGCATGGGGTATGATGAGCGGCTCAATAATCATGCTTCTTTTTCATAATGACATTCACTTTTGAGCTAGGCTTTATTTGAGGAGCTCACACTCATGATAAGAGCCCTCCATGACCATGGTTCGAACCTAGGTTATTGGTCCTCTACTTATTCTGATATCCCTTTTCTGATTGGACTCTAGAGTTTATATGTATGTCAACATTACAAAAAAATATGGTGCATAATCAAAGGTGGACATCCAACGCTTTATCGATTCAATGTTGTGCTCTGGAGATAGATGATTTGAATGTTGATCCAAATTGCGGCCATCTGACTTCAAAGCTAAATACGCCACGTCACTATTTCTCGACCATTTTCTCATTTATACGCAATAAAATTCTGAACAGGTTGGTACTTTGGTTGTGTTTTTTAGAGACTGCAGAGGCAGTTGGAGTTTCTGGAGGTGCAGGAGGAGTACATCAAAGATGAGCAGAAGAACCTGAAGAAAGAGTATTTGCATGCACAAGAGGAAGTGAAGCGTATTCAGAGTGTGCCTCTGGTCATTGGACAGTTTCTCGAGGCAGTCGATCAGAACACTGGCATAGTTGGCTCCACTACTGGTAAGCCTACATCCTGACGTCTATGACATAATAATATGGCTAGGGTTTCCCTTCTCATTTTTTTGTACTAGTACCAGGTTGCGGTACTACTTGTCTATGATATTGCCTTTGTACATTGGAATTGCCTTTACAGATGATAATTTTGAGTAGCCATTTGTTCACCTGTTGTATCAACTCACATGATTTCTTAGTTCCATAGTAGTGTATGTACAGACAGCCCCTATTCGATATATTCGACTCTCCTTGTGACATAATTGTGCGAGGTTAGCTCCAGCTAAGTCGGGCTCTTGTGACTTTAGGGTCGAACTACTATGTGAGGATCCTATCGACGTTGGATCGTGAGCTGCTGAAACCCAGCGCTAGCGTGGCCTTGCACAAACACAGCAATGCCCTGGTGGATGTGCTGCCCCCTGAGGCTGACAGCAGCATTACAATGCTCGGCAGCGGTGAGTAACTGGTAATCGATATGACTGAGTTGTGTCTACAGAGTAGGTGCGGGTAATTTTGTTATAACCAGGCAATTGATTGTCTGATTTAATAGACTTGAATCAAATAAATATTGTGCTTGGCTTTGGTAGAGCATTGTTTTATCAGAACACAATGTTGTCAAACTATGTGTTATACTGGTGTTTTTGGCCCAGTTGCTTGGGGAGTGGTATGCCATGCGGTGTACTAAGGCTGTAGATATGCATAGCGGGGCCTAATCACAGGGTCATTTTCTAGTTATGCTTTTGTTTTGCAGACGAGAAGCCTGATGTGCAGTACTCTGATATTGGAGGAATGGATATTCAAAAGCAGGAGGTTAGAGAGGCGGTCGAGCTGCCACTGACGCACTTTGACCTGTATAAGCAGATCGGCATCGACCCACCACGCGGTGTCCTCATGTACGGTCCTCCGGGCTGCGGAAAGACTATGCTCGCCAAGGCAGTAGCTCACCACACCACTGGTAGGTAGTCTCAGTTTGCGATTGCAGCCACCCTTTATCAATTTATATATGTCTGGTATTCCAGGTAGTCAATTAGTCTGGTTTTTTTTATGTTTGTTTTTCGCTCAGATTGGGTGCCAAGACAGTTGCATGCACAACCCATACACTAATGCTGTATGTCCGTGATTTCACGTGGTTGAATAGGGCCTAAGCTAAAAGCAAAAGGTGCCCAATTAAAGAAATTAATTGTTCATTTAGCTGAAAACTTATCACCTGATGATGTACCTCCTGGAGGATCTTATATGACACTGAACCACTGTCAGAGAATGAGAAAAGTTCTTGGATTTGGCGCATCTGTCTTCACTAATGAAAATATTTCAAGCTTTGATTCCTGGTGATGATCACGCTTTTGACACCGGGTTTTCAATGTCTTGCAGCCTCGTTTATCCGTGTGGTGGGCTCTGAGTTTGTGCAGAAGTACCTCGGTGAGGGACCGCGCATGGTACGCGACGTCTTCCGGCTTGCCAAGGAGAACTCACCGTCTATCATCTTCATTGACGAGATTGACGCCATCGCCACCAAGAGATTTGATGCCCAAACCGGTGCTGATAGAGAGGTGTGTATCTCTCTGTGTGCGACTTTGAGAGCGGGCTTACACAACACTCCTATTTGCATCCAGAACTCATAAAGTCTCATAAATCCTAGTAAAGCTTCATGAATTCTTTGTAATTTCGGGAGTTGTTTTACCCTACTGGTATTTTGGCAAGATATGACAACTCCAAAAACAAGGACATTTTCTTGCAATAGGTTCAGCGAATCCTGCTGGAGCTGCTGAATCAAATGGATGGATTTGACCAAACAGTTAATGTAAAGGTATGTAAAACTGGACAGCAAGGTAGAGTAAAGCATGAGGCTTCACTTTATATTTTCTATTTCAGTCCAATTGCCTCCGCAGTAATTCAATGCTCTGTTAATACAAACTGGATGCCTTGCCCGGTTGTTCTGCAAGATGTTGCAACGGTTTAACTGTCAGCAGTAAAATGACTGTTGATCAATAATCTTTTCCAGGTCATCATGGCGACTAACAGACACGACACTTTAGATCCTGCCCTGTTGCGTCCTGGACGTCTCGACCGTAAAATTGAGTTCCCGCTTCCAGATAGAAGACAGAAACGACTTATTTTCTCGACTATCACCTCCAAAATGAACCTCAGCGATGAGGTTAGTGTCCCTTTCAGACTATATCATGCGTAAAATTAGTCTGAATGACTGAACCTTTCAAGGTCTTTGTTCCACTTCCAGGACTTTATGATCCTAGAGCAAATACAGGATTCATCTCCCCCAATGTGTCATGTAGAGTCATCTAGCTGACTGCCACCTTAAATTAAAACAAATTTTTGAGTAGCAGAACTATTAGAAGTTGGCAAAAATTGACAAGTTGCGATTCTGGCCCATATGTGTGGAATCATTTTCTCGCGAGTAAAATAAAGCAAAAGAGAACAACTTCAAAAAGCATTTACAAACTCGCATGTGTTTTAGGTCGATCTGGAAGACTTCATTGCTCGACCGGACAAGATAAGCGGTGCCGATATCAATGCTATATGCCAAGAGGTAAATATTATGAGGACATATATATACTCAATTAGTATTGAGCCGAACTTCAAATATCAAAATGGTCGGTACCTGAAGAGATGAAACCCTAATCTCAATTGATTGATATTGTAGGCTGGTATGCAGGCAGTTCGAGAAAACCGTTACGTTGTGCTGCCAAAGGACTTTGAGAAAGGTTATAAGAACAACATTAAGAAAGATGAAACTGAGCATGAATTTTATAAGTAGGAAAGTAACAAGTGTATTTACAAAGCAAATAAATCTCGCTGTACACAAAATAATAATATTGTCAATGGAGAAGTTTTGTACAGTTAATGCGGACTACTGCTTAGCTGTGGCAGATTTCTGCTTGATGGGTTTACTAAGGATTTCGTAGTTTACTTCCCAATCACTCTCAACCGCATCTGGGCAAGTCTCATCGCGAACATACCTACAATACAAACAGAATTGCATGTCATGTACAGACTTTGTATTTGTTACTGGGGAGGATTAGTTTTCTGACCCAATCAGTGAAGTGGCATGTTACTAGAAAGTCAAACGAGTTAAAATTGTGCTAGATTGGCGGGGCTACGATTACGGTCCCCCTATTGTTCATTAAACACCACAATGCTCCCCAGAAAAAAAAGTCATCGGCATTTTATGAATGACAAGACATCAGTAGCTTCTGCAATGCCGTAATCGGCTTCTAATACGAACAGACCCAGTTCAGCGCCTCTGCATTCGCCAACTGATGACTACTGCCACATTATATTCAAAAGGCGATTAGGATCGCAATGGTCACCACGAAATAATGATAAGACTCACCCAAGTTTTTCTTTATAGAATTTGACAGCTGCTACGTTATCATGGAACACTGTCAGAACAACTTTCCTTAATTGAGTTCTGCAAGCAAGAGTTTACAGTCTTTGATCACCCAATAAGAACAGAACGGAAGACTGCAACTGGAAAGTCATACCATACCTTTAGGGATCTACAACCACTGCACTGTGGGCGTCAGCACATGATTAGGCAGGTTATTAGGAGACTGAGTGATGGGGTAAACGGTTCGAACAGGGCCAATAAATTACTAAACTATTCCTACTTTAATGACATGTGACAACTATTTTAACCCGTTTCTGTCTTAGTGGATACACGCCACCAGGGGTCCTCCTACTAGGTCCTCAAGGACATCCCATCCCCGATGTATATACACTGGACACTCACTTGAAAGCCATAAGCTCGAGCAGCTGCATCATGAACTTGCCAAGACCCTTTCTTTGAACTTTCTCCTCCAATTGAATCTCATAGCTACAGAAACATTTTACAAGCAGTGCCACTTGCGCTACCGTTTTGCAAATACAGTGAAACTGGGTTAACTCGACCTCTGAAAACTCGAAAACTTGGTTAACTCAAACCAAGTTGCATGACTTTCATGGTCCCTGCCTGGGTAATGATAATTTGCTGGGTATATCTCGAACTTTTAGTCATTACTTGAACTGATAAACTGTGGTTAGTGCCATCAAATTACCTTTTATGTGGCTGGGTGTGTTTACATTCTTGTGTAACAAGCTTAACTTCATTTTTTCTCTTCACATGAGAAGAAAATCTGACAAATTTCAGAAAGTTTAGCCAGGAAATAGAATACACTAGAGCGAAATAGACTCGATAAGGTGGCCACATGGCTAAAGCAAAGAGAGAGCATAGCTTATAACTCAAACTTTTCATAACTAACTCTCTTTGGTGGTTCCCCACAGTTCGAGTTATTCAAGTTTCACTGTACATGTGGTTGTTTGCGATGTATGCCACATTAATGAACACAAGGTAATTGCCCAGAAAGAAGAAAGCAAAATTTGAAGTTGAAAAAGATCTGATTTGATGGTTCGAATGTCCTTGCGTGCCGTACTGTGGCTAGCTTAACTGCCGGGAGTAAACTCACTAAAGGTTGGCACTTGGCACCACATCATGTGTCCAAAAGGTCTGGGGCCAGACAAAAGAATTCTCAGCAATACATGAGGCAGTAGGCTAACAGTTTTCCTGCACACTGCTGTTCGTAGCTTTTGTATCAGAGTAAGTCAATGACTGATGTGAATTGGGAGTAAGTTCATTAAAGGTGCTTTTATGGGCTTACCAGTAAAGAACCGCAATGTCATAATCCATATCGAATCTGAAATGTGAGAATGCCACTGGTTCGCCGTTCTGTCGTCCAATCAGGTAAAGCGACGTGTCTTCAGTCAACTCAATCCTCTTCTCCTTGTCTTTCCATTCCTTACCATAACTACAACAATTGGGGAGAATGAAATCCTTCCAATGAGACCAAATCAGTAGAATCTGGTGTCCGAATCTGAATAAGATGGACTCGGAGCGCAGGCCAGTCCAACATACAATTGAAGTCAGTAATTCAAGTGTAAACTTGGAAAGAAGGGTGTTGGTGGTTGGGGAGACCCTCATCACCCAGCGTTGTCTTGCCCAAATACACTTTGGGACTCTGCCCCCACTAATTGAAGCGTACGTGTACTCACAGGATCTCCATGTTGCGTTTGGTTATTTGGAAGCCCCATTCACGGATTTCATCACTGAACGTAGCAGCTGGACCACACTCAAACTCAACAGTCAACCTATGGTGAGATTTAACCCGGTCACTGACTATAGCAATCACAACAACAACATAACAACAATCTGAAGTATCCCGTTTGCTTTCGAAATCGCAAGCGCTAGATTATATTTCAAGAAATACGGTTTAAGATTCTCAAAGTGTAGTTAGGACCCTTAAATTCCGTCTATGCAATATCAAGTGGTGGTCTAAATAACAGAAGAGTGAGATCTTTGAAGCCCAATCGGATAAGCAGATACTGACATTACATAATGCTGTTTGTATGTCGGGGAAAACCCCACCTGTTGATATAAATAACTGATTCAACTAAAAATTGTTAATGAGGCGCTCACAAAAAAATACATACATCCTGCGTCTTACCCATTCCTGTTGTAGTTATGGAAAGCTGGGGCCAAAAGCGTTAGAGGGGTGGTATTCTTTTGAGCCTCGGTGACCAGTGACTGTTCGTCGGCTATCTTCTTGGCATCCTAGTGAAGAAAGGCAGAAACAGCAGTGCGATTTCAAGGTTCTTTTGAGTAGTATAATCGGGTAGTAAATATTTATCAAAGTTGAACAAAAAAGGCCAAGGCATGAAAATGAGTTCTAACAACGAAACATTTTAGGACTTTACCTCTCGCCTCTGTTGTCTCCTCAACTTGTGCTTGTCATTGCCTTTCTGTAACGGGTAAGAGAAGACACAATGTGTGTGTGTGTGTGCGTGTGTGTGCGTGCGTGTGTAGACAAAGCTTCGTTTTCAGGATCTCTTCGGGAGCTCGTTTAACTGGTGAGGGCGGCTGGGTCATAGTATTACAACAAGAGCATGCTTAGAATTTTCAATTGACCTCTCTAGCTGAGAGAGTCACTCACTTACTGACTCAATCAGTAAGTAATTGACTTGGTTGGTACTGCCATTATCAATATCAATATCACTATCACTCACTCAGTCAGTCGATCGATCACTAGCCTAGGTCAGTAGTCGTAGGTCGGTAGATGGGTCGGTCACTGTGTCACTTGTCAGTCAGTGAGTCAGTCACCCAGTCATTGACTGACTGAGTCAGCCACTGACTGGGTTAGCCTGTCCGTCACTAGTATTAGTCAATTACTCAGCCAGGGATTGAGGGAATACTTCACTCTTCACTTCAGTCGTCATCCCCGGACAGTCACAGTGAGTCTGAGTGAGTCACAATGCCGCAATTCGTAAGTAGTACTAAGTAAGTTAAACTAAGTTATTCACTCAGTTAACCAGTCCATTCCATAGTCCAGTCACGTCAGATGACACGGAGTGACGGACTCAGTGACTGACTCGTACTCGTACTCTCGTAGTCGTACAACTACAACTGAGTACTGAACTGAGCGACTGACCGACAGTGACAGACCGAGACTAGTCACAGTCACTGACTGTGAGTGTGAACTGACCCTACGGGACACTTGTTTGTTCAGTCAGTCACTCAGTGACTCACTCGTCACTCACTGACGCAGTCACCGAGACTCTGAGTCAGAGTCAGTCACTCACTGACTCAGTTACGCTAGTCAGTGGCTAGTCAGTGAAGTAAGTAAACCTCGACTAGTGACTAATGTTTAATCTACTTAAAAACAATCTGAAGCTGGCATCTGACAGCGGTTTCGACGATTAATTTTTAACACAGCACTAAATACAGATGTCAGAACTTCTCACGGTCATCGTGTGATGTAGAAAAGTGGAGTAGTCTAGTCTAGGCTAGCTGAAGTTGAGTCTCTTGCGCCTCCGTCGAGGTTTCCCGCCATACGTCGTACTGAGGGTTGCCTTTATAGACGAGAGAACAACTTCGTGTTCTCGATTGTAAGATTACGTATAATTCGGCGGGGCACGACAGATTCAGACATGTCCCTGGACAGATTCCTTGACTACGCTCAGAGACAAACTCAAATAAAACTATAATACTACAATACTACAATACTAGGTGAGGTAATAGGTGTGAGTCTGAAGGTGGTTGGACAGCAACAGGATGTGTACATGTGGCTATTTCATTTTTACTAGGATTAACGGCAGATTTGGGTAGTTAAAACCCGATTTTAAGTCTAGAGGACATTGCCGAACTTACTATTCTGCGCCTTGAGATAAAACTGCTCATAATTGAATGTTTCACCTAAGTGGATTGATTGTTGCAACTAAATTACAGCTATTGGGGTTGTGCTATCCGCAAAGGCAATTCGGTTTCGTTGCAGATTGCTGCAGTGTTTGGCGAAATTATACGATGATGGAAGAATCATGTACCATAATAATGCATGGTCTCATAGAGTCCTTCTGACCTCATGTTTGTGTATTGCAGCAATAAAGAAGGTGAGATCCTTTTTGGTAGAAACCATAGATAGCGGCTTTATCCTGCCCTCTCTCTGGTAGCAACTACAATCGCCTTTTCACATTTTCAGTCACAGAAGTAGCGGTTGCCACCAATTCCAAAGGTACTGTTTTCCGGACGGACATCCATGGAAGATCAATAGCGACCAAACAATAGCATGGTGCAGTTACTGCTTGCCTAGATATAATTCTACCCAAGGATTACATTACCCATTTAATAGTTCGGTGATAACCTGGTTACATTTTTGGCTTAGTGCCTAATTCCCATAGCGATGAAGCCCCCATAAATTAATCTGTGTTCTGTAGCCTGCTGTATGCTACTGTCCTTTATAATATATCCATAAGACATATAAAGAGCCAAACTGCATATATAGCTGGGCAAAGTTTTTCTACAGCTTGCTGAGAAAATTTATTGTGTTTCTTCTGAAACTTTGGCAGGCCAGTCTTTTGCGCCGCACCTTGCAAACTGTCATGCTAAGCGGGTACATTATGAGAATTGCAAAATGTTGTGTTCCTAATTTTTTCCACCTACAAATCATTTGCTCAACAACTTGTGAATCAATGTCCCCGCAATGAGCACTGCGATCGAATAATTCCAGAAGAAATTATAATACCTAAAACAGGATAGCAATTTTGCCGTTTGGTTTTCATGTATTGAAAATTAGGTATGTTGCTTCGTACCACAGAGTTACCTATTCTATAACATCCTAACTCTATATGCTTTATGCATGCAATTTGCCTCCCTGCGTATATACTTTTTTTAGGGCACTTGGCCATATTATGTAATAGACCTCCTAAGCCCTAGACTTGTTGGAGCGGTAAGAACTAGGATAAATGTGAGGAGCTCATACTCGCAACAAGGGACAGCCGTGACCTCTGGATTCGAACCCAAGTTCTCACGGTTACAGCCCCCCGCTTTTTAACAACTGAGCTATCCCGGTATTCCTATACATGTATAAACAAACATACTTCCATTTATACATGCAATCTCCAAAGCAAACAACCATTATGACTCTTTGAAATAGCCTCAAATTAGAAAAAATCGTATCGACGAAATTCAGCCTTTTTGGTAACATAAGGCGATACCATTTCAGTGTAGATGCACCCGGGGAACATTTATTTTAGATGAGCTCTGAAAATCGAGGGTTCACTTTGTTGAGTGTTGAACATACCCAGTGAAGGCGTTTTGTTAGGCTTCATCCATAGTTTAAGCTAATCCTTTCACGGCGTTTTGGCCATCAAAAGGAAATCCAGTTGTACCACTTGAATTTTCTAAGAGATTTTCCGTAATGGACCGTGTTACCTGTCACCAGATCAAAAGCTTTTATTTGCTGATGAGCAAAGTTGTTGCCAAAAACTGTAGAAGCCAAGACTCGATCAATCCTTCACACGGCGATGATAGCATAAATCCTACTAGCTGTCAACGCAGGCGTCACTAACAAGACGAGAAGTCTAGCGTGCTATCGCCGTAACCACTAATTAATCGTTTTTGTTCCATTTTATTTTTATTGAATAATAGCGATATACGGATAATGATAAAACCGATTTTCCCAAATAAACACAAACCGCAGCTTAAACTGTGGCTAGACACAATGATTCATGATGGCTTAGAGCCCCTAAGGTGGGTATACCAGGATACCCATTACAGATCACCACAGGTGGAGCAGTCCCGGCTTGCGGCCAAAAGGAGGGGATTAACAAGTGCTCTCTAATAGATTCTTCTCAGTTGAACTGAACATGCCGCCATTTCTCTGGGGAACAACTCACTGTTCAACTTAATACTCAACCTGAGGTAAACTTTCGGATAGTGGCACCAGTAAAACGGTATAAAACACTGGACACTGAACGCTGGACAGCATCGGAAAGAAGAAAAAGCCTATTGTTAAAATAACATTGGTGGGGCGAACTGAAACAGAAACAGTTTAAAAGGAGTCAGAAGTGAAATATAAGTGTTCTAGCTGTTTTTGTGAATACTGCAACAGTAAGAGACAAAATTTATTGTATTCTAGCAATTCATGGAACTAGGTGAAAAAACTCCAAAACCTGAAAATAGAATAAGTGCCTGGATGATTTCCTAAGACTTGAGGTCTCTTCCTGCGTCCAGTGGCCAAAACGCTGCAACGTAATAAATGAATGCACAAATACAGTTTTATACTAGTATGACTACTATGACTGTAAGCCAGGCTATCTATCAGATTTCCACCCAATGTAGGCATGTTGAAACTGTGACTAGACCGAGGACATTCTATTACATGGGGGCTTTTCTTTACTCGGATACTTGGCCATTCTATCTAACAGACCTCCTAAGCCTGAGGCTTGTTTGAGTGGTAGGAACTAGGACAAACGTGAGGAGCTCATACTTACAACGGGGGCCCACTGTGGCTTGGACCCAGGTTCGCACGGTTGCAACCTCAGCACTTTTAACAACTGAGCTATCCCACTATCCCACTGTGTTGTATCCTCAGAACTCAGCATTCAAAACTCAAAACAGCACAATGATCAAAGATATGGCTGCTGAAAGTGGCGCATTCTTTACTCTGGTAATGGCACGGCTCCACACCCTAACTGGTAGGGATTAATAATATTTATGGCAGATAGCAAGGTTAATGACCTGGTGATAATTTAAATTCCGAGAGTGATTCACCATGCAAGAAAGTGAACTCTGAAAATGAAATACTATCCCCTTATACTAACATAAGCTGAAGAGGTACTTGGGATTTTCTCACTAATTGATAGAGAAGTTGACTTGAGATAGTGTCTTGTGTGATAAGGGCAGTATGCATCATGGCAAGCCTACCCATTTTGTAGAATCTGCTCACCTAGTGAAGGTGGCATAATTGGCCACTCTGCACCATTGTTTAGACACGTCCCATCTCTGACTCAAAAGCCACTATGGCTTTATTTAATGGCAACTCACTGTAATGGGGGGGTCTCATGTTTGCTCCTCACCCCACAGTCACCTCTCTTGATATTTGTAAGAAATGAAGAAAAAATCTCAGTTCTGTGTGGTAAGCATGCCTCGTTGAAACATTGCCGCATTTATTGAGTCTTTTCATTTTATCTTCTTTGACTGTTTCTTCAACCATGCACATTCGCATCCAAAGCCGCGCACACTACTAGTAAGACAATTTGTACTTCACTTGCGACATACTACCCACTCACTCTTTTAGCACGAAACATACTGTGATTACAAGGGAACAGAATCGCTAGAAAGTATATATCTGGGTAACAGGACACTAGGTTATCAATGTTCTCTCACCACAGCATCTGGTCGGTGAGCATCCAATGCCCATTTTTATACCTAGATGCACTTTTTCTCCAAGTCAATCAGCAAAACAAGAGTACACAATGAATGACACCAGGGTTTTTTAGTCCCAAGCAATCTTCAGTTGCATGCATTACTCTGTTAACATAATAAATGCGTGACCCTGAAGCCAAACATAAAGACTCCGTGTAAATGAGTTTGCTCGACATCATCCTAATGATTTTATATAGAATTGCCAAGTTATATATATTTTCAGCTTCGGATATAAAAGGTGATGAATGCGTTACGGTTTGAGGCCGGAGTACTTTTGAATACTTGCAATAGTTCTTTTAATAGATTCAGACTCTGCGCCGTTATACCACGATAATCGTGTACAGATGCCTGAAACACTAGTCCAACCTTTACAGCACTTATAGTAGGGATCCTCCATGCATGCTTTACGGATACCCATAAAAGCAAAGTTTAAAGATGCCTTGCAGCGACCTCCGTCATATCTTTCCATGTTAAGCCAAAGATGGAGAAATACTCTCAGTTGTGTGTGATTGTCAAGTCTTGCTGAAACGAAACCGCATTCTTTAAGTCTCCTCGTTTGTCTTTCTTCCGTGACCTTGACTTTTTCTTCAACCACACTCGCATTCAGGACATTGATGATGCAGGTGCACAAAACAAGGAAGGCGATCAGTGATTTACTCGCTACCATTCTACGAGACTATTGTCTACCATTCAAGCTTGTTAGTGGTTAGAAACGAAATGCGAACACAAATGTCTTCAGGTGGTGTTAGTCACACACTGATATGGATTGAAACTGGGACGCATCACAATGTAATTCTGACTTCAATTCATGTTACAAATTGGAAGCAGCGGAGCGACGGTTTAATGGATAGTGTACTGGGTGGAGGTCTCTGGTTCCATTCCCAGTTTTGCCAAAAACCTTGTCTTTCGCAACACCCTTATCGATCTTGGCTCCTAATAGTAAATAAAGGAGGCTCTCAAATAGAGTTACCTTCTCTATGAGTACTAGCAAAAAGTCTCCCGATGACATACCCATGGGCAATGCTGAATCAAATACTCGGTAGGCCAATTTCTGCACTACTTCTCTGGCAGTTTGTCCATCATTGAGGTCAGAAGCACTTAGGTACTTCTGCTGTAAAAGCCTGGACTCTTAGATCCCCTGAGATTGGCTGACTGCATGCAATGGAAATTTGTTTAAGATTGATTCCACTAACATTTTTAGAAAAGCTCTATCTGTTGGGGTTGGTATTGGGTTAAGAATAAAAAAAACTGGAGGACCGAAATTACTGAACTCGATCATTGAAGTGTCTGAAGCGTGTATTTCACTGTAGTCAATTAGGACATACAGAACTATATAAGTTAGTATAGCTTCGCTTGTAGCTGGGAAAACTCCAACTGTCGTTTAAGGGATGGTTTTCAAATGAGCATGGTTCCAATACTCCTCAAATGATAAGAGTGGAAAATGATAGAAACCAACTGCCAGTCATTATACTTTCTCCAACCCATTTACATGTAGTGGACCTTCTCCATGAAAGATCAAAGTCATTAGGCGTGGGGAGATATCAAAGAAAGAAGATACCAGTATAGTTACTGATTACTAATTGATAAATGGTGTATGCGATTTGAATGCATAGTGAAGCTACAGGTTTTTGTTTGCATTTACTTCATGGTATGTGAAAAATCGAACCTATATATCTCTCCCTGTCAAGCTTACACCATGGCCAGTCACACTGGCGCTTGGAAAATACTTTGGCGAGTTTAACAGCGCAGTCATCGGAATACCTATTGCGATATGCTTGGTGATCTGGTGCTAGGTTGCCTGCGTGTGCTATTTTTCATGTGCAATAAAACAAGTAGTCATCACCATCACCTATGTTTCATAGGTATTCGAATCTCATGCCTATGAAATCGGTTTATTATATACACCTCATGTACAGTATTGGAGTCTTTTTTTACGGGTTTGATGTTTGATTCCATAGCCATAGCACCAATATTATCAATGCTAATGCGTTTATGTCTATGGATAGATGAGGTTTAACCTTAATATTACAAATCTATGGAGTTAACAATAGGCCATTGAGCCGTCTCCACCCAACTGTCTTCTGTGGAGAAGGAAAGCATACGTGCTTCATGCAGGAAGCATTTGTTCCAAGAGGTTGAATTATGAGACAGCGCAGTATAAGATTATGAAGATAACTGATTTTATCAGACTGATAAATCTCCACACAAGAGAAGTTAGTCTATGGGAGATTATAAGCAGGGTTAAATTTTACACTACAGTAGATTGGACTCTAAGGATAATCGACAAGTCAAATGAATAAATAAATGTAATAGTAGAATGTGGTACCTAAATTGATATTTAATTGTAAGCTTTACTGTTTTCTTTTAATCACATTAAGAGTTGAAATGATGGTTCTTCATGCAGAGGCCTT
>Ga0224511_10000606_pt1 | contig 17986 bp, 11 predicted proteins | sample SF_May12_sed_USG_2_FD_169988 | JGI IMG/M metagenome (GOLD analysis project Ga0224511, IMG submission 169988) | Sediment microbial communities from San Francisco Bay, California, United States - SF_May12_sed_USGS_8_1 | ecosystem: Environmental > Aquatic > Marine > Sediment | place: USA...
TTAATGCTTTTGTAGTTTAGTATGAGTGAGCTGTTTGTACAGTGTAGATAATCGCTTCTGTCTCAGTCTCGTGGTATTCCTGTCATAATGAGGCCAGAAGGACAGCAGATCCCATTACAAGGATTCTACCTGTTTTACATGCATATAATCCCTATCAGCACATATAATCATCTCTTTAAACTAGATCGTATGGAGTCCCCACTACGAAGGCCATACACCATGCTCATGCGTATAGACCCTATTTAAACTACAGTGTAGATCGTATACAGTTCCCACTACATAGGCCCCACACACCTTGAGCCGTTGGCTTTGTAGGAGCGTATTCGGCTTTGGACCAGGTGACCCGAGTTCTATACCAAGTTAGTGCATCACTTTGCGCTTTCTACTTTGTGGGTTTAGGATCCCACTGTTAAATAAAGGAAGCCCAGCCGTAGAGTACCAACTCTATGGACCATGGAACAAGCCATTGGCTTAGCGATGCCATCCATGTAAAACGAAATGATGCTATCATATCAACATGCACTGTATTGATGTAGTACATAGACTACCAACGCCGCTCAAATCTCAAGAACAAGTCTGAGCATGCAGTAAAGGTACCACAGTGCCTACGACTACAGTAGTTGGGAGTGAATGAAACATGCTGCCCGATATACAGAATGGGTAGCGAAACTCAGCCCGCCGTGTCACATGACATGCATCCTCCGTGCCATCCGATTGCTACTAAAGTTTAGCTCTGTGCAAACATTCATAACTTGTAAGCGTCTGTAAATAAAAATATGCGAGGTTGATCATTCATCCCATTGACTAGATGGGTAGCTAAGACAAACTAAGCCCCTTTTGCTGTTTGGCAATCAGCTGATGTAGTAACTTTGGGAATTAAGATAAGATGGGAGCTTGTCTGACAGCGAAAAAATCACAGGACAGCCGCAAAAACGCTTCTGTTTGCAAACTTACTACTCAAGGTCTGTGTTTATTCACGGGATGTTACAGCGAGACCATAATTTGAATTCTGCTTAGCAACCACTCGACCATAGCTACAGCGGCCAAAGGATGCGGCTGACCTGTTTGTAAATTTTGTATCATCGTAAAGGACAATTAGACAGTGGGTAATTGCTGGGCGCGCCTTGACTGCTCACAGGAGAGGGGGCACGAGTTCCGAGGCAGCTGAATTGGTTCACGTGATGTGTCACCTCAAAACTCGGCAGTACAAGATTGTTGACTAATTGACGGGCGGTTGCATCTACTAAGCTGATGGAATGAATAGGAAATTAGAGATAATGGTTAGCTCTGCTTTCCTCATTATACGGTTCATCCAGCTAGAGGACTCGTTTTACCCACAGTAAACGATATGTTAGGGGCAGTGCCAGTTTGGTACTATGGACAGGATTTTATAATGACAGTGCAGAGCAAAACACTAGCTAAAGCAACCCAGTATTTACTAGTTGTAGTCTGTACTCAAATGACCATGAGGCAACCGGCAATAATCCTGTGTATCTTGCATCTCACCAACGCCCAAATTCTCATTCAGAAAGACTAAGCAAAACGATTCATTCAGTCACACGGCTACAAAAAACCCTCGTCCCACGACATGATAAAAATCAAGGCGAACAATGGGCCAAACTTGTAAAGTGTAATATACTGCATGTCTTCAGTGAGCAGCCAATTGAAAAGAAACAGGTTCTTTTGCATAACGGTAGCGTCATGAGTACAAGTGGCTCATATTTCCACTAGCTGTGTATTATTCCCTAGTAATACGCTAGTAGTTTACGGTGTCGCGTCTTGCTTTAGTTGGTCATCTGGTAAAAAGGTAAAGGTTGTCCCTTAATGGACATGCAGGGAAGTGGCTGCTAGAGAGCAAACCTGTACCGGCAATGGTGCAGTGTTCATCTAGTTAGAATGAAAAGTAGTCAGCTGTGTGGGAGTCTGAAATTTTATTATATCACAGATGATGATGCGCTGGAATGTATGAAATTATGCTAGAAAGTAATGCATTACAGTCGATCTATCAACCCGGTACATAGATCAAGATGAATTCATAAAAATAAATTATATTTCAACAAAGCAAATTATCCACCGGAAAATGTCATTGGACGTGTAGTATTCATGTATGATCCAGCCATCATCGATATTACTGCTTCAGATTTGTCCTCTGATCTCGATCAAACCGGCTGCTCAGGGAGCGTTGACAGTTCATTCTACCAACAGATAAAATAAGTTTTAGCCTAATCGTGGCACTACTGTATCATTAGGAAATATCACTGCTACAGATGCTGGTTAGCAGGCCAACTGAAATCAGGTCAGATTACATCATCACCATGAGTTAGGTACTGCAATGGGAAAATGACTCAACTCTCTGTGTCAGAGGGCTTTCACCATAGTTGAATCTGAGTGAGTTAGTACATCTCACCGAACACACCTCAACAAGGAAGGCAATAAGGGGCAAGATACTAAAAGATTGCCCAGCATGCTCTAAACACAATCTATCGGCAGCATTGAAGGAAAGAATACTTTGATAGGATTGGTGAAATTATGCAGTTCCGACGTGGTTAGTTGGAGACCGAGTAGACTGCAGCTCACCATAGAGTCTTGCTGTGCGGCTGCGATATACAGGCAGGTGGGCGCACAATTCGCCATACAATTTAAGCGAAAATAACAATCACAGAGGCTCATTAAACAGCCTTGAATTTACACAAACCAGTTTGAGAACAAGTGGCCCAATAGAAAATTTTACACATGAGCGCAACATGCCAAGAGCAGGATCCCTAAGGAACATACCAAGATACGGTTTCTCAAATCAATCGCATACATTATCATCCTTCATCTGAAGGGGAATCTAGCTTTTTACGATCAGTCACTAAATATGAATATGACATAGTGCATATGCACCCGTCATGGAGATGATAACCCCTCTCACTAACCTGAAAGCTAACAGCAGTGACATCAGATGATGGGCTTTCGGCAGCGTCATCGATTATTGGGTCAGAGGACATCGGATTGGCATAAGTAAGGTGAGCGCCAGCTTGAGCGGGTAAATTAAGCGGAGGTAGCACGCTGAAATAATTGTCAGTCAGTTGCAAAATCCCGTGAGGGATTGTATTGTAAGTATGACGCGTCGTCGGTATTGGATTGAGCATTCTCTCGATTTCGTATTGCAGATCCTCAACACTTTCACATAATGAGTCTGTGTCCAAACTAGGTAAACCCATCGATGAACCCGTGGGTACTGTCCGTGAATCCGCCGTGTCCCTCGGATCCGTGAGAGCAATATCTTTTTGATCAACGGCATGCACCTCGATAGGGTGACAGGACTCAGGTGATGACGGAACGTTATCAGTCTTTATATTAGGATCAAGATTATTGGGCCTGGTCCCAGAATTCGGGTGCAGATTTGCGTGAAGCCAGTTTGGATTCTCCTGCATATATGTCCGAGCGGATTGAATCTGTAAATAAGATAAAGGAGATTTGAGAGAAAAATCGTTCACAATAGCCGCCTCTTAGATTATTGTATATGTGGAAAGCAGATAAGAATATTCAGTGGGAGGGTGTAGGCTGATAACGCCTACCCTTTCTCGAAGAGTCTCTAGATATATCTCCTCATGCATTGATAGAACCAATGAGTCATCTTTACCAGTTAAGTCTAACTTCACCAGTAGTGAATCGATGTCATCCGGAATTTTATATCTACAGCATACAGAGCTAGTGTTATGTGTATATACGAGTAGGTTCTAGTAGCAGGCTTTATGCTTGAGGTAAGTATTGCATTACTATTGTAATTTGACATATGCTATAGGTCGTTGCTACAAGTGCATTGTAGTGAAAGATAATCGTCTCAAAGAAATCAAAGTAACGCTAAATGGAGTTGCATGTCTCATCATTGTGAAGGGATGCCTTCGTACTACAGTAACGTGCAAGCCAACAATACAGGAGGTCTGCTTTGTAGGTCTAAAGCCCTGTCCCTAAAGAGTGAAATCTTTTGCTCTTGTCATTGCCCCCACCTGAATGCAGAGCCATTTCTGGGTAATGTGATGTCTGGGTACAGTACCTGGGCCAATTGTCCAGAACAGCGGGTATATCGGATGGTGATGCATAGTCAAAGTAGGTGACGAGCCTCTGATACGAGCTTATATCACAGCTAGACAGGATGTGAGACATAGCAGTGAGGTAGGCATCATCGCAATCCTGCAAAACAGCCAGCTGTCTAAACCTACAATTATCTTCACCACCTTGCTGTATTTCAGCAACCCATATATATTCGCAGACATTTTTCATGCTCACAATTATTGTATAATCCAATAGGCCAGTAAGCTGTATAACAGGGAAATAGGTGCTTAGACCCGGGACGTATTATAATGATGGGTCAAATGAAAAATTCCAGTATGGTCACACACGCAATCTGTGATATAGACTACCTGTACCCTGCTATTACTGAACTACCTGCTGACCGCTATGAACATAATACAGCTGGAGATACGGAATAGGATGGTCACAACAGCGGCCTCTAGCCCATCTGCCTAACGTAAATTATAGCCCTGGGGTGGCTATGGTGACTGGAAACAGACCAGACAATTTTAGTAATAACACAGCTGTGGTATCTCAACATGAAGTAAAGCATGATCTCCATACAAGTAATAAAGTTGGCAGCATAGGATCAAGCGCATGGACTACTTTTCTCAATAAATGCACGACTCCGATGAATTCAGAATCTGCTTGTTACATAATTTCATATGGCATTATGTGGGATTGGCTAACATGTGTAAGAGATATATATGGTTCGTACCCTCTCTAGCTGAGCACGACGATTACTCGCCATCTTGAATCTCGCTCCGGTTGAACAGACGACTATCACAAAGTTGACAGTGGCCAGTTTATTCTGTAGCCATAGTGTTATACCTAAAATATAAACTCAATGTATAATCCCAATGGTCCTATACTGGCTTCAATTACTTGTATGCCATTCATATCACTCCCAGGTAATATATCTATTGGTCAGACCAGCCATAGTGCTTGCGAGGCAGAACTTTTTTGTTTATACTTAACATCATTATTCCCTGAGTGGGGTCATGGAGTTTTATCCCCGGTTAGTAGGACGACTTTGTCAGAGCCTAGGAGTGAAATAAGGTCAGATACCCTTCCCATCACCAGCATGTCGGGCATTTTAACTATTAAACCGGTCTGCTTTTTGAAAATAATATTAGTGTGGAAACACTTGTGTCCAGTTGTGATGATCTAAGAGGTTGAGGGGAATCATACCTCTCTCGGTAATCTCCTGCGTTGCCCAGAAATCTGTCATCACTGTGCAGCCGAGAGCATTTTGCAAGAAGAGAGCGAATGATTGGACGCAGGCTAGATGCTTCTGGCAGTCATATGAGTATATGAGCAAAACTGTTGGAGCAGAGCCTTTAACGTCTAAAACCCAGAGAAATACAGTTGCAAACATGACTTCACAGCAGACTAATCACAGGGTGTAATCAAACTGGCGCCCATTAAAGTGATATGTTGGCGTAGAGTGGCCATCTGGTTTCATATCCCAATGGCTAGGTAGCACTTCCTCAATGGACATTGACATTGATTAAAAATTGTGGACAAACCAATAAGGCAAACCGGTTTCTTTTGCTTTGTCGCTTGGACCCCACCTGTTGTTCTTCGGTTATAGCTAATGCGATATAAATAGAAGTGAACTGAAAAGCCAATATCACTTGAGAAAGAAAACAAGTGCCTCGTTAAACTGGTTATCAACGAGTACATATAAGACAGGTAGGTTTGAATGTAACCCCTAAACCGGAAATCTATACATTTGACATAGGTATTTGCTAAAGCAACATATATTAACTAGTTCTAAAACGCTAACCATGAATAGACAGCCAGGTCCTGGTACTCCAACTTTTTTGTATATTGTGAAAAGGCCGAAGGAGTTAACAAACAGTTGTGTCATCGGTGGTCACGCCTGACTGAGACACACTGCTCAGTCACCGCTTCCAAGGAATTTGAGGCTCCTTTCAAATCTAGGGGGATAATTACACAAGAAAGTGATACAGAAAAGTCCTCGATACTTCGCTGACAATGCACCGTAAAGATGGATATAGGCCTGTGGTAAATAAACATACCTTCCTCCAACAACATTCCATCTCCATAGACATCACCGGCAGTAAATCTGGAGGAGGGCAGCGTGTCTAAAAATTAAATACATATAAATCCGAAACTTCCCAACAGTTCACCATGATATTTCTTATGTATCAAAACTGATGTTTATATTCATCCAGTGCTACAGTACCAAATTAAACAATATGGGAAGTTAGGATCAGTTTTAAGAGTTATTATCTCGTGATATAAAAAGAGTAAAAGAAGGCAACTCCAAACAAGTTGTGTCATTTGCCAACGACTAATTCACTGAATCAATCCAGTTCCAACTTGGCTCTAACCCGACAAAATTTCGCTGAATATCTGCGTTTGAAGCACTTGTCACATGGTAGAGGGGAACACAGAGAAAACACTGATGATGGTAAAAGTTGAAGTTTTATGTATAAAATCACCAATGGATATACCAAGGAACATAAAATATATTTGCATGGGCAATCAATACTCCATGCATCCTATGTTGAGCCTGATGAAATTCTTCATCTTAAGGCCTCATTGGAGAATACACTATGCTAGACGTGCATGTGAGAGAATGTACCGGAGCTATGTATGCACTTGGAGTAATCTCCTCATCTTGCAGCGAGTTTTTGACTTACTGCCATTGTTTCTTCTTCGTTTCTTATAGACGATGATGAGCACAATTACAATAACAAGAACGAGAAATGCCACTCCAAATATGGTTCCCAGCAACGTATACAGATCCTGAGGTTTGATATTTGTACTAGTAACTCCGCTCACAGCAACATCTGTAAGCATAAAAGAAACTCTCAACTGCATTTCTTCACACACTTCCAGAAACCTCATCGGCTTCCATCCAGTTTAATATCATGGCGCAGGTTCTGGTGGGTTATGAGGCCTGGACAGGGTTGATGCAGCAGAAAATGAGAAACCTCATCGGCTTCCGTCCAGTTTAATATCATGGCGCAGGTTCTGGTGGGGTTATGAGGCCTGGACAGGGTTGATGCAGCAGAAAATGACCATGGCCCGAGCCAATTCTACACTACCACTGGCTTTCCCAGTGAGAATCGTTAGACAGCAAGTTGTGCGATTACTACTGGGAATCCCAAATGCTGCAATCTCAAATACCCACATTAAAAAAACAGTGCCTCAGATTGTTTGACCAAGGTTTAAGGTTCTACACAAAATCTCTACCTTCGGATACGTTCAATAAAGAAATTATATTCTACACAGTCAAATTTTGATGCAACTAGTATTGACACATCTTATCATGTGTGTCCAAGCTGATTGTCATAATTTATGGTAATAAGCCTGGTGAAGACCTCCAAATTAGTTGTGTAACAGATGAATTTGCACGTCGGTTTTACAATGGGTAACTTCATTAGGACCGCGCATTTAATGGTAAAATCTGTCTCCACACTGCTTCCAATCTAACAGATTTTACACAGATTGCCCCATCAAATCGGCAGCTTGCTTTCTTTATGAGATGCCTCATATAAAAGGTTTCTCAACGCATGTGCCTCATTTATCCAAAGTAAAAATCTGAGGCCGACAAGGGAAAACAACAAAAATGGCACTCAAACTGAAAGCTGAACCAGTGAGCCTTGATCTGAAGTCACCGATTCATCCTGACGAGGGACCGTCAGTAACACAGGATGAATTGAAGTGATTAACCTACAAATGAGAGTCAGCCTACCTCCGCCACTAACAGTTTCCACACCCGAGTCCATTAGGTCAGGGTTAGTGGTGAAGCTGTGGGACTGTTTCTCCACACAATTATTCTCTCGTTGGCAGTATAATAACTTCACACCACACTGGGACTCTCCTTCGTATGGGAACCTTACATACCTCTGACCCTGAAGAAGAAATATAATTTCGTACACTCAATAAGTGCAAAGCAAGCTCTAAACGAACAGCTGGCCACATAAGCTAACCCAATCTGAGACGGATTCAATGAAACACAGCTTAAACAATGTCGCGAGTAAAAACCCCCGTAAATCACCAAGCTAACCGCTTTGTTGACGTTATAGAGTTGTCTGCTATTGACAGTAAACTTTAATGAGGCAACAGGTCCGAACTCAATAGTTGGTTTAATCAGTACTTCTAACATAAACTTATCAGTGAGTAGAACTTTTATCGTCTCACTAACAACTTGAAGCTTTCGTGTCAAAACAAAGCAGACTTTGAGACTTCGAGTTAGGCAAAGAAAATGGCCAACTCCCCACCTGTTCTATAGTCTGGGATTGTGGAACTTTCTCTATGGTGATGCCGTTCGACAAGTACTGATGAGAGCAGATCAGCTGAATTCGGAAGCTCGACTCTCTGGTGGTTTTAGAGTCACCTAAAAACACCTCACCAGTAGTCACCAAAGGCACTGGTAAGATGTAAATTATGATTTCAGCCTTTTGTACCAAGATACCAAGAGTGGTTAACCAATGTTGGGCATCAGCTGAACCTACAAAAGAGATGACGTAAGAAATAAAACAAGCTATTCCCATGCCGTTTCAGACAATCAGTTGGATTGAGAGCAGGAGGCCTGAAGATAAACAATGGACAGCGTAACTATAAGCCACACGCGCGATCTGGATGGCCCATGGTGTTCCCCATAGATGAGCTCACTCCATAACTGATTTCTTTTTAGTCCACTTTTCCAAGTCCCTGAGGGTGAAATGAGAATGCGGTGCCTGACTCCGAGTTCCAATGCACTATCTATTGAGATCTCACTTCTATTTGTGATAGGCAGTTGTAGACTACATGCTAACTTACTTATATTATGGATAGGACTGGGTACGTATAATGACAATGTGTAGTCCGTGTGTACAGATGTAGTGTTAATGTCGTATGAGTGACCAGGAAGTAACTCTGTAACACATCGGTCAGTAAATGAGCCCTGAAAAGAAAAAAGGAAAAGAGTCATCGCCTACTGTGATTTGTCATGATTAGTTGCGGACTAACTCTGAAATAACCAGATATTACAGCAGATAAGGCAACACCCCTGCGTTCATTTCACCATCATGTTGTTGGCCAGCATTCCAGGTCAGTTATTTATATTGTACTATGTGAAAAAAATTTCTCATGTTCAAAAGATGTTACACACGATACAGCTGATTCTGCCTGACCTTGAATTGCTAGGCAATGAAGCGCCAGTTAGCAAAGACGAGGAGTTCCTGTTTTTTTGTGAGTACCCACCAAGTCAATTCAATAATACGATGCCTTTCTTATTATATTTGACATTTGAAAAGACAGATTGATCTATTGTTTGGACATTTCTTAGCATTTATTCTCGGATGGCTCGCACTTCACAGGCTGGGCAGCCCGATCGGTAGAACGTCTATCTTCAAGTAACCATGGAATTCGGTCTAGCTAGCTAGCTGTGGGGCAGTGACAGATATTGTCTCTATTAATTCAATACACTGATAAAGTGGAATCATAATATAACATAGAGTTATCCTCTCATTCTATGATATGTATTTACTCCCAGAGCATGGTGTAATCACTTACCTGGATGGTAGTTGTATAGTGACCAGTTTGAAAGGTCTTGCAGACTGCCGCTGTATACCGGGGCAGGGCGGTAGTTCCCCTGTCCACCACGCTCACAGTCCAGTCATGTGCATGAGCTATCAAAATCACAGCAGATCATAAACTGCTTTTAGATATGAAAAAACAGCATTATTAAAATCAGACGTAAAAGCTGTGTATGAATGAAGAGAACAAAGAATAATGTTGGTTTTGGCAAAAAAACAACCTGTAAATATGGACATATTCAGCTAAGCGCCTGCTGTTTGAACTTTGCTAATCTTTATTGGATATAGGAACTCCCAGTGGCATACAAGAAGAGCGCTCCTTCTGTCACTTTTTCGTGGCCACTTTGACGCTCTCCGAACCTCGGTGTGTCTGGTAGCATCAGCTGACGAGTATGGAGATTGGACTAATATGCAATCATGGTCTAAACTCATAATCTCATGATCACGAGTCGAGTCGCTTTATCAGCCACATGGACAGTATAAGCAAAACCAAAACTAAGGTGAATTGGGCAAAACCCATCAGCAACTAACCTTGATGGAAGAGCCATGTAATGGAGAGCTGGGCGGTGTCATTGACTTTGTTCAGACCGATACTGGTGATGTTAAACGGGTTGAAATATGGTCTGGCTATTCTGCTATTGGAATTGCTTTGCTTTTCACAGCCTGAAACGTCAAGACTGGGTTGAGCATGTACCTCAATTTGCAAGTGGCATATAGAATTACAGCTTTGCAGAGTGAATTGTCATTTGATCTAAGTCTCTCCTTTCGAATTGGATTGTTGGAATGGACAGCAAAGTTATTTTTAGTAACAGCTGACTTCATGATAGTATGTCATTTTGAAGATAAAAAAGATTGGATTTCGACAATTCGACCAAATACCTTTCTTTCCAAGTCTTTGGAAATGGGAAGTGGATTTCAGCACATTTGCTCTCTTAAGCATAGCAAGCATGGGTCTGTCTGTTCAACATAATTGTAGATTAGTTTGATTTTGATTTGATTTATTATGACCCAACCACTCGATGACTTCGTTAAATATGAAAATGATTATATAAACCCCCAAGGACTTTAGAGCAGTCATATACTTATATACTTACGTGAAAGACTCACGGTAGCCCTAACACTGGCCTAAAACGTAAATATGGCGGTATAGAGTTCTGTCAGCTAAGAAGAAAAGTACAAAACATTACAATCCCCAATAAAAATTATTCAGAGATTGCATCATACAGTTTATAGAACTAAAAAAATACTATCGGACTTCAAACGCGGTAAAAGTATCCAATGGGTTAGTACAGGCAGCCACACTGATTGATAGATTCATTGCCTGCAGTACCTACATCACTCACACTCATAGGTTACAGTCAGATGTGAATTAGAGGTCATTTTTAAATGTTAAAGTCGAACACAGGACCAAAACACTATTTGAAATAAGAATCATTACCTACATATGGTCTGGAGACTAGATATGGTGACCTTAGGCTTAAATGCAAACCATGATCTACCTGTATAGATGCATCAAACGATCAAAAAGTCAGAACAATAACATCAAGGAATGCCCCTTTATGTCACTGGTCAGAAGATATGATCGTAAACAGTGAAGAGTTGGCTTAGCGTTCTCCAAAAGTCATCATAAAACAAAAAGGAAAAGCAGCAATCAATGCAGACCGTGCAGCCGACCATGGTTGACTTACGCACCACTAGTTACTAGTTGCTACCTAGTGGCAGCCAACGTAACTAACACTAACACTTTTAACAGACTGATACTAGTAGTACTACGTGTAACTGTAAATCACAATCTCACGGAAATGTGTGAACATCAACCAACTAGGCTACTAGTACTAGTAGGAGTAGACGTAGTACTAGTACTACTACTACTACTACTAGTACTACTACTAGTCTAGCCTAGGAGTGCATGCGATTGAGACCAGTGACTGAGTGAGACTCGAGAGGAAGGAGTAGCTGTAGGCGTAGACCAATACCCGACGTACCTTGATTGAATTACAGTCAAGTTCAGAAACTGAATCTTGAAGTAAAGGACTACGGGCGACGAAGCAATCCGAGATGAAGCACAGTTGTTCTTGTTGGTTTTCCACAGTAAATCCCTGGGCACTAGAGGTAAGTTGTGCTAAGGTGACTAGTATTGTAGTGGCTAAAAAGTTAACATGCCACATTCCTAACCGTTAGACTCGTCTGAGGCCATCAGAAGTGATACGATTAATTGCATAGGCAAGAGTTATTGAAAGTAAGTTGTAGCTCGTTGACAACTCTTCCAGCCACTAGTCCGAAACAATAATAAAGTAGAGCCTCGGGCTTTACTGTGATCCTTCGTGACATACCAAGTTATTATCTTTACTTTGCAGTTAAGAGCAATCGTCAAAAAATTCCCCGAAAAAATGTGCTGTGTAGAGTAAAGAGCATTAATAATTTTTAGAAGCATACTAAAATTGTCAGGCTTGTTTTCCCCTGCGAAATAGATATTGCCGCAAACACTTCCGTTGTGTCCATTTCTAAACAAATCACATGGAGAGCAGACGGAGTGTGTGTAGGTGTGCAAGATACGACTCTTGTCTAGTGCTACCACAAGCTTTGAAAAGGTAATACTATATGACTCAAACTTAATGTGAGTCCGGAGCTGTATTGTCTCAGTCTTTACTCTGTCAGTCTGTGTAACTGTAATGTATGGTATGTACTATATGTACTGTAGTCGTAGACCCAGTCACCCACTCACGTCACTGACTCCGTAGTCCGTGAGTCACTCAGTCACTGTGTGTTGTCTGGTGCGTAGGGCAGACTGAGTCGAGTGACTGTGAGTGCTGACAAACTTGTAGATTCTAGTATATCACTATTTGTGCTGTAGACCGAGTGTAGTGTATGACTGGGACAGGAAGGGACAGTGTAAGTGTGACTCACTAACTAGTAACTAGTGGTAGGCTAGTCATAACTTTAAAGTTAACATAGCAGGTTACACTTACACTTACAGGTAACAACTCACATGAATTAGTAGACGTTGACTTGTAAACTCACTTACTGATATTACTCAGTTACTGAAAACTAGAGATCCAGTCCCTCTCAGCCCGGCTCTTAACTTTCGCTGAAATCACACATTGAGTTGACTCAATCACCGACTGACTGAGCCACAAGTGAGTCACTCAGTTTGTCACTCACTCACTGTCTCATGAATATCTCTCTTCAGCAGGAATAAAACAGACTCGTGCTACTGGTCATTAAAAATGGTGACCTGAACCGTTCAATGATCGGTACTGATTTAGTGACTCAGTTTTTCGCTATTCGGCCACTACTTGGTGATTGAATAATAGGTTAAGAAAATTTGGTTAGTGACTCACAGGAACACTTTTTCATGATCACGACATCACAGAAGAGTGAAGCTTAGCTAAGCGTTCTGTGTGACCTACAAGTAGAAGAAATCGGTAGAGTGTGTGAATAAACTCACCATATGTAGTGAGCTTAAATAGTCTTGGCTAGTTGATCACATTCATATAGCAACCCTCGCCCATCTCGGGGATGGTGGTCTGATAATTTCACTCAAACAAGATTTTATATCAGCAGTAGGAGTATATACCAAAAACCTCTGCGAGTTGTAAATGGTCTGAATGTTGATCATCATAATGGTTTGTAGGAATGACATTTTGTGATTGAAGATGGATATGTAAGATGCATCAGGTTTAAAATGGCTGACTATCCTCGAAATCGAACCAAACCACCCGCTCAAAACTTAGAGTGCCATGCCTGCGGACCTCCTCATATCTTCAGACATCAACCCACAGAAAAACTCTTCCAAAAGTACGCCTTCCACATACGACGGGCTACCGTCTCCACATTGCTGGGCGTCTATATTCTCGTAACTGCTGTGATCGCTATACTTTACTTCGCTTACCAACGGAAACCATCTGAGAAGAATCTAGTTCATATCACACTGTGCATACTCGGAATATGCTTATATATCTTCATCAACACAAAGTTCTTCCGAACAGTAAAACAGTTGACCGCAGTAGCATATTGTCAATGGGTTCTGCTGCTGCTTCTAGCTTTCTTATCATTGCCGCTGGGAACATGGACTACTGAACAGGTGGCTATATCTCCATACCCTACAGACGGATTATGGCAGTTCATGCTCGTGATTTACTCAATGTACATGGTCACTCCAGTTAACTTCTTCATGACGCTCATCTTTGGTATTGTGCTTTCACTAGTTCATACAGCCGTCATCGTCATTCGGATACCTGATCGACACGAGCGCTGGATTGAGGTAGGTCATTTTAATTCCAATAAATTTTTGAGTTTATGCTACCACCAGATTGTACTGTCCGACTCTTTGCTGGATCTGATATTATACATGACTGACATTTCTTCAGCACGAGCGTGCCAATCATTACTATCCATGGACCGAAATAATAAAGTTTGTGCGTCGGCCCATGCGTTTGCGTGAGTAGAATCCACTGGCCAAAACCACTCTACCAACTCCAGGCCTTCGGGCGGCAGGGGTTTATGACTAATTTTGAATGCCTTTCATTCAGCTCATTGATTCTCTATGTCTAGAGTAAGAAAAAGTTTGTTTTTGGTTCATTGCTTCCACTATTATTCAATCACCCAATGCTACGCAATTCGTTGCAACTACAGGTGACTAGAGCATGTTGCAAACTTGAATTGGACTTAGTTTGCACTGAAATCTGCCAGGTGGCCTAGCCATACTGTAGCTTATTAACCAGTGCAAAAATTGTAAATGCTGCGTCCCATGTCAGCTGTATGAAAAGTTGTGAATAGGTGTATAATGGAGGATTGGAGCTGCATTATAAAGTTATGACACCTATTAGTACCTGTGTTCCCTAGTTCGCTACTCTATTGATTCCAAAATATTGTTTTTGGCAAATAGCTTATATACATTTGTCTGTTCGACCATATTGCCTCCAGGGAGCATTTTATCTGCTGTGTAAGGATCGACCTCATTCCTGGTTGTTAGAGATTGTGCATATATGTATAGACTGCCAGACTCAATCCATTCCTGTTTTCATTGTTAGCCATTGTTAGTCATTACAGTATCTTACAAATTACACTCCCTCCCCTAGCTTATGGTGCTGGCAAACCGCTGTCGGCGTCTGATTGCTACTGTCAAATTGCTGCCATAAATGGTTAGGTGCGGTAACTGTGGTCATCGGTCTCATTAGAAACTGGAAATTGATTGGAACTTCAAGTTATTGGTTACTGAATAGGTGTATGCTTAGTCCTCTCTCATTCCAGGCAACATGGAAATCACAGTTGACATATCCTCATTGTGAACATTCATAATCAACTCCTCTGTTTGCTGAGCAGAATTTTGACACGTTTAGGGTATTTGACTACTGACTGGTGTAGCAGATCACTGCATTGTGCCATTTTCGCCATAAAAGGTGATTATACCTGAGGTAATCCCCACTAGCCACCTGCCCTAGTGGTCTAATGATTCCCTTGTAATGGTTTCAGCTGATTGTGAATGCAGTCCTACTCATTATCACTAACGCCATTGGAACACTCATGCACCATACAAGCGAAAGGACACAGAGGAACTCTTTTATCAACTGTCGTAGCTACATCGGCGCTAAACTTGAGTCTGAAGATCAAGCCCAGCACTTGGTTAGTTCCAATATCATCCCAGTCAATGAGTTGGGAGGATGACTTTATGGTTCCAAGTTCTGGGGGGAGGGATCTGATCTATGCAAAGTTAAATTCATCATTTTTTCATGCATGCCAATGAGCGATAAGTGGGCTGAGACCTAACCACTGACCGAGTATCCCCTGCTAATTTTAGCATGATTCATCTCATCATTGAAATGGTGTGTTGGTAGTTCAGTAGGCTGGCTGGTGAATCTATCTGTATATTAGGGGCTAATCAGTTGAGGATTTGGGCAATTTGCCTGCCAGTTGGTGATTTCCTCCTAAATGTCAGCGATATGGGCCTGGCTGACCCATCATCTGCATGTGGCCATTTGTGAGGCTTGTGGGTCAGCTGTAGAATACACAGGCATTAGAAAGTAACATGTCTGAAGTAATTAACAATCCATATCATTAAAATCATAGAGTCAACTCAATGCATTACCCACAATAATCTTTTTTTGTTCGCTGTAGACCAGGTTGATCCATAGGCATCTCATGATCATGAGACTGAAGGCATTTTTCTAAGGGGGCGCCACTGCGTTCTTAACCACTGTTTCAACTGTGTATAAGGCAGCACATGTGATCATCCAGGGATAATCCTTTGAGATACTCTGCCACTGTTGTGAATTGAACCAGGCCATCGGAGAGGACAGACAGTGAGATACATTCAGTCTCCAACTGAGCTATCATGACTGAGTCCCTATCATTTTTATACCTTTCTTTCTGTATGTAGATGAAAGTTACAGAAACCTGTCTTCCGAAATTCATGTGCCCTGAGGTGTGCTCTGACCTTACCATGTATCACCATATTGTCTGCCCTCGGAAGGTCTTTGCTAAGGTCTATGATTGTGTCAGGTTAGTATATAACAAACGCTACAGTAGCTTGTAAGTAGTTTGAAGTAATTATGATGAGGTCATTTTGCCATCAACCAGTCAGCAGTTCCAGTCAGCACATCTATAGATCTAATAATTTTATCACTGAAACTTTTATCACTACTCATAGTGGCACTCTCATTGGTACTCATCCATCTTCAGTACCCCCTCCATGCTGCATATTTTTATGTCAACAGTCTGTTTCACACCAGCCACTGGTTGATGATGAACTGCCTGACCACCTGTGACTGCACATTGAACTTTGTTTTCATGGTGATGTCGGTATGTTTGTAGTATTGCCTGTATAAATATCACAGGCTTGGAGAAGTTAAAGGGTCAGCTGGAGACTTCAGATTATGTGGCCATTATCAATGATCTCACCATCACATTTGAGGCTCTGTGCCAGGTAAGAGAAAAGTCCCAGCTGGTTGCTGCTTGTGAGCAAAACTGCATCAAGGTCCACAATTTCGTTGAGTAGCCTTGAGCAATATTGCAGAGCATGCATCCATGTGAATTGAAAGGGCAATTAGTGCAAAAAAATGTTCATGAAAGTTTAATGTTCGAAAACTAAATGTACCAGTTGAACAGAAATAAAGATAGAAAATTTGTGAATGTGATTAACTGAAGGTTTTGTGGTTTTAAGTCGCTATAAAATACCAAGCTGAAAGTTCATGGCAGAAAGAAATACGAGTGCTTCATTCAATCACTCTCTGACAACAAAGCGGAATCTGGTAGCTACTGGGCCAGATAAAATTTTCCCATTAATTAATGGGAGTAGGTGATTAAGTTACACTGGAGTGTAAGGTGCTCCTTAATCTGCTGCAATCAATACAGCTGTTTGTATTCACCAGCACGTATATGAAATTAAGGGAAACTTCTGCTAATGCCTGTGCTACCCGCTAGTCATGATATTTTGTAGTCTTATAACGTTTACTGGTAAATACACGCGTGCTCTTCCTTGAATCAACCCAACTAGAGCCTCTAAGAGCTTGCGAATGGATTTCTTTGTTCAAATCGGAAAACCTGTGTATACCATACACAGTGAGGGTTAGGGGCCGTAATTTACTATGGAGGACATTTCGCTTCAAATTGACTTCCAAACAGTTTGTATTGAGATGCGTTTCAAAAAGCCTCAGGGAAGTATTCATTGATACGAGATATTTCACTCAAGATTCCAAACGCTTTTGATCCCGGTGTCTGATTGCTTGACAATGATTTTTAATAGCTAAGATATTTTGTTTTGTTTCCGCCCGCTGTATTGGACATAGGCGTCAACAATGCTTGAAATCTTATAATTAGTACTTTACTGTGTATAGCGCATATAGCCACCATGGCGCAGCGACTTTACTCTGTCTGTCCCTGCCGGCGACGCGTTCCCTCGCAGATTCTCACATGACAGTCGTCTTGCCCTGAACATCGATGCACTGTAAGATTATCAACCTATCATTACTGTGCCATTGATACACATCACTTCCTTCCGTGTCACTGGGGAATTTACTGATTTAACGTCTTTTGATTTAATGTCTTTTCGTTGGCGGACTCCTGGCATCCCGAAGAGTCTGCAGAACTCCACTCTTGTGTTATACTATGCTAGACTTTTTTTTATCACTCTAATCTTTAATGCCAGTAACATTTGATTGCCGAACCTGTGCTATGCCAATGTATTGTCAGTTCTGCACATCTCATTTAGTATCCTTGCTGTGTTTACAGACCCACAATTGTCTGCCCGTGACTGTGTTGGGGGAGAGCTTTACCGCAGTGAACGGTATACCACTGAGTGATCCAGACGGCTCACAAGCCTGCGTGCGACTCTGTGTTGACATGACTCAGGCTGTCCAGTAAGTCCCCCC
>Ga0224511_10000607_pt1 | contig 17983 bp, 8 predicted proteins | sample SF_May12_sed_USG_2_FD_169988 | JGI IMG/M metagenome (GOLD analysis project Ga0224511, IMG submission 169988) | Sediment microbial communities from San Francisco Bay, California, United States - SF_May12_sed_USGS_8_1 | ecosystem: Environmental > Aquatic > Marine > Sediment | place: USA...
GTAAATGTGGAGAGTATTTAAAATGATCTAAATTATATTGACAAACGTTAAGTGTATGGTTTTATGTTTTTTTTTTCAAATCAAACGATAATTAAAGTTCTTTGATTTTGTTATTTGATATTGTACATTTTAAACTACTTTAACTACTTGAATTACAGTGGAGTCATTGTCTTTGTAATAGTATTTTGTTTTAAACAATACACTTAAGCTATCCATGTACATATCGCAACACAATACCCCTTTAATCATGTAGTCTTTAATTGAAATATGAAAGTATGTTATGGTGAGTAAGTTACGAATATGTCACTTAATCCTGAGCAATAAACTATTCATTTTCTTTAAAGTTTGCCTTTATTGCTTAATCTAAACATAGTGTTGTTTATATAAAACAGGATTGGATAAAGATATGCACAGGTTTTTGTAATGTAGCATATTGAAATATGTTGTTTGTAATTTCCTGATTGGTTTGATATTTGTGTATTAAAGACTTCTAAATATTTTTTTCTCAAGCAAATTGACAAAAAGGAAATCTATAAAAAATACAGTTTCGAGTATTTGTGATATTCATTATTCTTTATTCTAAGATGGACTTATCCCATGAACAAACGGAGGAATTAAGGCGAGGTAAATAATGTACTATTATTATGTCTTACATTTCTTTTGTTTTGCAATTTAATAAAAATATGACAAACACGCGAGCTGTGTTGTACTACGTGTGAACAATTAATTTATGCTACGATGTGTAAATATTGCGAGTACATGTACAAAATGTCACATAGTTGTGATGTACACAATCTAGTCTAAAGTAGTTTCAATGTCAATATAGCGAAACCTGTATGACATGAGATATTGAAATAAACTTCGATGACAGAAACGCGATGTAAAATTGTGTTACAACATGGCTGATCGTATAGGTTTTGGGTGTACTCAATACATATTGAGACTCAACAGTTTAACAAGTTAATGATTAGTAGCTATTTTTACGACAATCAAAACGAATTTAAACAACATATATAGTTTCATTTCTACATAGTATCCTTATAAAATTAACAAAAGGATAAGATACGTTAAACTTCAAAATCCGAAGAACATTTTTCAGCGGCATCCTAAACGCTAGTCTGATAAATAGTTTTTCGTTTAATTAATATCCTGCATGCCCACTAAACAAATAAGGTGAATATTAAACGAACAGCGTCTAATCGTTAGTTTACAACTTATGGATTTCTATTTCATCAGTTAAATTTTATTATGAACTGATTTGTTAAAATCATGTTACATATAAAATGCAACGATGCAAAAATGAAACAAAGCGTTGAATTGATAATGCAGTGCACGGGAAGCACGTGCAAATGATTTTTCATATAACAGCGCGATTACCAGCACTGTGAATATGGACACACACACACACACACACACACACACACACGCACACGCACACACACACACACACACGATATACGCCTACTTGATATCAAAAAGGTTCTTAAATTTTATTTGATAATAAGCTTTACTCACTTGCTTTACTTTTGACTACCGGATTCACATTATTTATGAAATAATTCAATGTTTTAAGTGACTGGTATATATGTTATTATAACGAAACTTTGTATATAAAAATTAACAGTACATGCTTTTACCTTCTGATTTGCAAACGTCGTTCGTGTTGAACATGATACACATTAGGAAGTTACAAATCAAGAGTGTTGCAACGCTTTTCCCAATACAAATAATGTCTGTTTTTAGATATTGAGTTGACCCAGGATTCCGGAGTGGTTGACCAGTATATGTGTTTTATACAGCGTTCGCGTTGACACAGAATTCCGGAGTAGTTGACCGGTATATCTGTTTTATATATCATTCGAGTTGACCCAGGATTCAGGAATGGTTTACGAGTATGTGTGTTTTATACAGCGTTCGAGTTGACCCAGGATTCTGGAGTGGTTGACCAGTATGGCGCAAAGAAGATGTTGCAGATATTTAACATGAATCCCACCACCGAGGACGTCACGAAACGTTACACTGAACATCACAAAGAAGGTTATTACGAGAGACGACCCAAGAAATATAATAGACTCAAGGATAGATTTCTTTTTTCGTGGGTATATTAAGTATAAGCGTTTAAACCGATTAGCGCGCTAAATCTTCTTATGATTGTTTATCGTTAGTATGCGCAATAAAAATAGGTATTTGTCCATTAATTTGTTTTGCTCTAATCGATATGACTCTACTCCAAATACATAAAAATAATAAATATCTAGAAGACGCCATTATTTATTTTACTGATATATACTTTTACAGGCAGAAACATGTCGGTAGTATGACCGTTCTCATTTGACTAGTATTGCTTTTCAGCCACCGCGGGCCTCACGTTTGAAGAATTCCAGCACGTGTTTCAAGACTACCTTATGAACTTCAACAAGGTTACAGACAACCTGACTCAAACCATCACTGATCTGTTTGATGGCCCTATTTCAAAAGTAAGTTATCTAGTTTGGATTGTGATTCATCCTATGTATCGGATTCTAGTAGAAAAATATAGCTTAAACAGGTATGTTTAATCATGTAAAATATTTAATGCAAATCATAAACGTAGAGAAATCACAATATCATCTAGTAGGCACACTATCAAATGGACCGTTTTGAAATATGGCGCAAATGCATATAAACGAAGTATTTCATTTTGAAGTAGTATTGCCGGTACAATCTATATCGTACGATAACATAATGTTGAAAAACGTTGGAATTCAAAATTTTGTCGGTACATATTACGATGATATATGACGGTGTTAACGTTTTGAACATGCTTACGAAATTCTCCGGTATTTTGTTGTTTAATCTGTTTGATGTTAAATAATTTTATATCGTGATATTAACAAAAATAAAAAGATCAAATATACTCCCTTCATATTGTGTTCATTTCCTTAAAATTATATAATGATAATGTGTCCTTACATTTCAGGCGGAATTGCGGAAGATATTGACTGAAATGGGGTCAGAACCGTTCGAACCAGAGGAGGCGGACGAAGTCCTTAATGAAATACAGTTTGACCAGGACGGTCTGGTCCAGCAGGAAGGTGGGTATATAAAGTGTATAGCAAGTTACACAAATCGTATATTTAGGTATACAGATTGTATAGTAAGGTACATAAACTGTATATTTAGGTGTACCCACATTCAATAGTATTGTAAAACTATGTATAATAATGAACACAAATAATAAAGTGTGGTTAACAAATTTTATAGTGAGGCATATAAATTGTTTAGAAAGGTAGATCTATACACATTGTACATCGTCTAATGAGTTATACAATTTGTATAGTAAGGTAATAATTTGTATAGTAAGCTAAACACTTTGTTTAGTAAGGAACACATGTGGTAGAGTAAGGTTTATACTTCGATAGTAAGGTACACACGTTGTATAGTAACGTAAACAACTTGTAATGTATACGCTTTGAATGGTAAGGCACACAAAATGCATAGTTAGGTTAACGACTTGTAAAGCACGGTATACACGTTGTATAGAAAGGTACACAAAATATTTAGTAATAGACATAATTTGCATAGTAACACCTCGTCCAACAGGAAGGTAAATAACAATCCGAACTCGACCAGGTTTATCCGATTCCCAATTATCAGATTACGGGAATGCCTGTCTTTCGATTGGGTAAATGAATATGACGGAGGCCCACATATATTTTCTGGTCTTTTGAAACACGCCATTAGTTATGCCACGACACACACATTGAACATAATTGTATTGTCCTGGAAGTACGTGCCTATTGAGTAGTATGTGGTTTTGGAAAAATAACGTCCTTATTATAGTTCTTGTGTCACTAATGTGGCATCTTTTTTTACCATTGATGAACAGCTAAAATAAACCTGAGATTGCATTTTACCCATGGACTAATGTCGTAGCATTTTCCTCTATCTAGAAAAGTAATGATAATGTATGATTTCGTCATATTATAAAATTAATGTTCTTATTGCTGTATGTTTATGTGTTTTTAAAAACGAGTTAATGTTAGTTTTTGACTGAAATCATGATTCAAGTGTTTTTTGATATTTAAATGATAATACTTTTTCAGAACTTCAGCGGTTCTTGATGAATAAGGTCGACATGTCACTTCCGGAACTTCAAATTCAAACCGAAGATGACGTCACTGAACGTGAAGAAGAACAAATGCACACAGACACATAATCTGGAGTGACTAAACGATATATGGAGATTTGTTGAAAGCTATTACATTTGTGTATTTGTTTGTTTGTACTTTGATATGTATGCACTAACTTAATAAACAATCGCTTACTGAAGTATTATACGATGTATTTGACTGGACTAAATTTTCGGCTTCAAAACAAAAGGAACATTCGTAACTTAATACATGTAAATGTAAATATAGGTCTAACATCTACCTGCAAATTCGTTTTGGAAAATAAGACGGAATTCTAATAAATTATGATGTTACATTATTTTAACTTTAGGTACCTTTTCAGACTGGCTTAGTTACATTCCGAGCCCTGTTTGTTGTATTTTATCACATTGTTGCGGACATGCGGATCGTAATAATGTTTTCGTCAGTAGCCCAGATATTTCCATGCATATACTGTTTTACTAAGAGTTTCTCAAAAGGCTCCTCACAGCTCTTAGAGTACATAAAATGGTTATTTTCATATTGGTTTTAGGTTCTTTAAACTCCAATTTTCTGTTACAATGCGTAGCCGTTTAACACTAATTTAACTTCTTCCTGTTTGTTCTAAACTAAAATTGTATCATGGGAGGGTAATCTTCCTGGTATAAGTTTCCAATTCATTGTGATACCAATGCACCGTTCCGCAAAGTTTCAAACTCCGTCCAATGCGGTAGATTTGCTTTGATCTTGTGAAGGCTTGTGAAGGGGTCTTTCTTTTGTGCTTTCTAGGTCAGATCGTCACCTGACAATATAATCCTAATCTATTGGATTGAAATTGACCATGTACTGTTATAAATGATAATGATTGACTGTTGCGGAACGGTCCATAGTCTTTCCCTTTTAGCACTAAATCTTTACGTTGTTGAAGTTCACTCAAGTCAGTTGTTGTTTTAGAGGCACGTAAAGAAAACGTACAGTGTCAATACAGAAAAGCAATACTATATTTTTATGGAGAATGTACCTCCTAGGTCGTTATTTGATCATACTATTCCAAACAGACATCAATCAGCCTTGACACTTTCAAATCTCCGGTCGTACATGTTGCCAAGAGATTAAAAACCTTAGTATATCTCCTTGTATCTAGTTCGTGTCGCAAACGAACATGAGCTTATGATATGCGCTTCTATGTAAACATAAATGTATGGATACTACGGCAGCTATTGTATTGTATTTTAAATACGATATTTTCAACAAAATTTTAATCGCTATTGCATGAATTTCCACTCTATGTAGGTAGAGCAACAAACACAAAGTTCATTTCCCTTTTTGCTTTGTAAACGGTTTACTCAAAGTTTCTACTATTGGCATTTTCTCCAATAAATGTCGAGAAAGTGTAAGGTCTGCTTTATCTTTAAACTGGTTTAAACCCTTGATAAATTGGAAATAGACCCCTAAAATCATTGACCGTATCAAGGCGGTAACTCGACATTTCTTGGAGAATCATTTTGATAAATATAATAATTGTTGTTCTTTTTGTTCTTTTTGTACTGGACATTTTGTCATGATGCCTTTCAACTCGACATGTCTAGATTATTAGCACCATTATTTCTTTACACATCTCTTCAAATTATGTTGCGCATTTGCCCATCTTGTCATTCTTATAGAATAAACTGTAAGCAGAAGACAATACATGTATATAATGACTTGTTATTACAATAATCCAGCAGTTGAAAGACATGCTGGAGTGTTAGCTTCCCACAAAAAATATGTGGTTACATGTATACATTGCTATGATTGGCAGTTGGGAATCCTGTTATGCCACTAGGTGCAACCACGAAAATTTTACAAGATAACCAAAATAACTTTATATTATTTTTTGTTGTTGATTTTTATCACCATTTTGCGATTCTTGTCAAAGAAATTGCTAATGAATAAAACATTTCTGGTACTTTCAAGGACAGCAGTCAGATTCACGTTAAATCAGAACTGATGATGTTTTGAGGCGAAACATATTAAATGTCCCCAATTACGAGGTTTGCCCCATGTGCTTGTAAAAATAATATTGGTAAACGTGCTTTTATTATGTTATTTATTTCAATCGCGATGTCCGAAAATACTCTTGGTACACATTAGATATTGTTTGAGTAATAGAAAGCTTTCTACATGTGCATCATAGACCGTTTTTCTGATCCAATTGTCAACAAAGCGGCAAGTTTCTTGTCTTTCAAAATATCGTATATTCATGTTATACGAGGTTTTGACGTCTCAACAGCTTTAAAGTAACTTTTTATTGGACAATTTCTGCGATATTTAATAGTTAAAGCGGAAAAGATAATTGATTCTCATTCCGTGATAAATGATTCGCGCTCAAAGTGAGGTTTTGTCCCGGCAACGACGATAGGTTAAAGCATACCGCATGTACCAGGCCCTTACTTTGTCAGCGAAACCTTTTGTATTAGTCTGCGAAAAAGAGAAAGTCCACAGGAAGCAAAGCTTGTATGAGGAAAAACAGCCTTGGTTTAATTGAAGCTGTTTATCAATGGTAATGAAAGATATCACTATAACATGTAAATAGAAAATACACGTATTGCTAAGCAACATGTATTTGCTATATCCTCAAAGATTATTAAACACTTTACTCAAGTGTTTGCATTTGTCTTTGTTTTGTCACATTTGAAATGTTCGATTATTTGGTCAGTTTTATATGTACAATGTACTGATCTGGTATGTTAACAATTTGATAATATGATTTTACCGTTTGAATGTATGTTTTTTATCGTAGCAATGCTTAAAAACTATGCTCAACATATAAAATCTTCTAATGTTACGAATCATTGTTTGCTGTAATTTGTCAATATATATGGAGCTTAACGATAACAAATAATAATGGTTTTGACTTTGTAATGGTTCATTAACCATCCATTAACAATTGCAATACAAACATAGACATTAACGTTGTATATCAAATAGCTATTTGTCTGGATTCAACTGTAACTTGGCATATATTATCATTTTTTAATAGATAGACAGACTTATTTAGGTATTGGCAAATGCATAATGCGAAGATATTTCTACATAAAAGCCAAACGACTGTCTGCAAATATTTATTGTTTGGTTTTACCGGAAAGCATTTAATCGTAGAGTACTAATAAACGCAACGCAAGAATGCGGATACTTATTTGTAATGGCTCAGTCAAAATGTCGGCGACCTGTCGCGGATAAGTTTTGGCCGGGGGTCGTCGTAGAAAATAAAGAATCCTTGAACAATCGTAGCAATAATCCTAATAAAAGTGGAGCAGTCACATTGTCGTAGATTTTTTTAAAGAATGTTGACCAGGTTTGTCGAAAAATCGTGGGATGAGCCTCCGATTGCATCGGAGGCGATTGGAGACGACATCTGCGAGCGTCTTTTCTTTTAATTAAAAGGAGGGTTTTCTGATCTGCCACAGCCTCCTGCAGCAAGAGCAGGGCGTCTCCAATTCAGTCGGAGGTCGCCGGAGACTACTCGCAGACATTGAATCTCAACCTGAATTTGCAATCCCACACAGAATCTTGCGACTAGTCTCAGATTATTGGGAGGACGCCTTCGATTAATCGGAGGGCATTTTCAATGATTGGGACCGCGACGGGTGTGGCGATGCCTAAAAACTTGTGACAAGCCGCAGGCGTCTCCGACGGGTGCAAAATCGTGAGATCTGTCTCAAGATTTTGTTCGAATTACCCGGGTTTTACCCATTGCCGACGCATCGCAAATGATTTGTGATTGAGCCATAAATAGCACTCCAATCACACAGAAAATCTGAACGACCTAACATCTGACCAATAAGTAACTAAATGCTTCTATGTCTATAATGGCCAATGATTAATGAAAACAGTTAATTTAAATATCCATTGGTCATAAAATCTTTTTTATCCGAATGCATGTATAATTATATATGTTTTAGGGATAACAAAAATGCACAGAAACGAAACATAATATAGGTGTAATTACATATTGGTAATGTTTTCTTCGTTCCGGTATGTTTTGTTTGATTTGTGAAATATACTTAATAAGAGGTTAATACATGGTTGCTCGCCGCCGTTTTGAGATAATCGGCCTGACAGCCTAATAATGGCCTGAGACCCGAAGGACATTATTAGGCTTGAAGGCCGATAATCTCATTATGGCGGCGAGCAACCAAGTTATTAACGTCTTTAATACGAATGCACTTCAAAATCAAATACCTGTCGATCCAAATGTCTTAAGCCCTTTTCATGCTTTTTCCAATAAAACAACCAACAATGAATCCTTAAAAGATCCGCAGTTCACACAGCTGAGATTATTTAAATATTATCCGTCATCAATGACGTCATCTTTTAGACTTTGTAAACAGAAACAAATATCGGCTTTCGCTTTAAAATGTGTTTTATAGGATTGAAAAGCTTGTTATAAGTAAGGAAACAACATATAAGACAATTATTTTGTCGTATTCATCTAAAAATTGTAACAGTTTGGGATAAAAAAATGAATTGAGTCACCTGGTTCAATGCGAGAAGTACCCGGGCTGGAGCAAGATCGGATAAATATTTGAAAGTGTAGACAGCGTGAACAAAGTGCATTGAATATTACAGTTTTCAAACTCTTTGTTCTCGTTTTGACCACGTCCTGTATTCCAACTGCACAAATCTGCATAAATCCAGTGGGTCGATTGCTTTAGATAATCATCATTTTGACTGTTCATTGTTGTCGATTCATTAAAAATATGTTTCGATTAAATAATGACTGTGCCATTCTGACTTATTAGGATAATTCTGATTTCTTTTCTAATAAATAGAAAAAACAGTTTTTGTTGTGAATTATCGGCAGCCAATTTCGACTCCGCTCTAAACACTATTGACGTAGCTTGTTGCTCTTAACGGTACGTGAAAAAGCACGACGGCGATTATGCAAAGTTAATACAGGTCACGTGACCGGCCAAAATCTGATAATCGCCTCGCTAGCCTCATAAAAACTCTTAAAGGGTACTGATTTTGTAACTATATATAGTAACATTCGTATGTAATCAGGTTAAAGATAAAAATCATGTCTGTCATATAACTCAATAACTAAGCACTGTAATAGGACGATTTGATGCCATTTGAAAGAAGTTTCAGTAGCGACGAAACCAAATAGCAAGATAAACCAACGAATTTGATATATTAAAGTTCGGAAAATATTCGGTTTGAAAAAATGTCATAAATCTGCTTTAATCATTTTAATGGTAGGATAAATAGAATACTTCTGTAAGTATTGAGTATAGCTCAAGTTTATCCTCCGCTAGCCTCGTGATTTTAGATGTTCTCAGCCTCGCAGGATAATCTTGAGCTATATTCAACACTAACCTGGTATCCTCTTTATGTTCTGCTCTTGTCGTTATTGTTGCAATTTTTGCCACATGCCTCAAACATTTTGGTTATTTGTCAATAACAACGCTACCCACATAGCTATTACAGATACCTTAGTTTATCTTATACATTTTAGGAACCGACAAAAACAACATAAGTCCTTGTTTTCGACATGTGTGATTCTTGGCACCATCTTTTGTCAGACAGTGCAAAGTATATATTACAAAAATAATGGAAGACAATTAGGCCTAACATCTTTAATAAAACCGAAGCTGCTGTTTTCCCATGCAGGCTGTGCTTCATGTGGACTTTTCCTTTCATCGGTTTAATCTAATAATCAGCTAATTGACTTCATGCTGCTAGGCCCACTTATTCACTTTCTATCCGGCAGCGAACGCTTTTGTGTTTTCTTAATTTATCTATATATTGCATTTTAGTGTGTCGTACATTAATACCCTTCCTCTAATCGATGCTTTCAATATTGCTGTAACTGAAATGTACCACTACATAAACCAGCGTGAAACTGGCATTAAATTGTTACACTTAATTTCTATCAGAGGCTTGTTACGTTTATAAACATGCACTAACCAAGGCTATATTTGCAATATTTACTTCATGATTTCGAGATACTTTGCACTTTTGATTTTGTTACAAATGCATTCTCAATTAAGCATTAGGTGAATCACTGGCATTGGTGCATTTACAATGCATTTAATGCATCATTACAATTCTGTTTCATCTAGGTGAAACAAAGGAAATCAATTTGCAATCAATGCTATTGGCAAAGAATACGATGTGCATTTGCGATACAAGCACTTTAATTACCATCCGCTATGTTGCATTGAAGGCGATTTAAATGCATACAATTACTCTAAATTGTGGATACACTGTCAAAGGAGACTAGGACGCGACAAAACCCATTTAGTATTGCAGTTCAGTTTATGGTGTTAGTATGGCGCAGAAACTCGTTGTTTATTACACATACATGCATGTGTATTGCGGGTAAACATTTGAAATAAAAAGGTACTTATGGTGGTGTTTGTTATTTTCTTAGCATGAAATAATGTCTTTTCGGCTTAAAATAAGAGTTCACTAAAGTCCCAAAAATGTAGGATCTCTGTCATATCCTAGGTAGGGTAATGTTACCTGAAACACACGTATTGTAGTCCTTATTGTCTTTTTATGTAGGTTTATCACTTCGAAGGCGTGAGCGGTCAGTAAATCGAATCCAACTGCTCCACACTCTCGGCCTAACATGAATCTCGTTGCCGGGTCCGTCCTGGACAGAACGACATCTTACTCGGACGTTTTCCTATACACATTCCAATTAATGGTCAGTTTACGGATCTATTAATTTACTCAATATTGAAACTGATGTTTGGATCCAATTAAGCTGGTCCGACACAGCTCAAGGTCTTGTCTGTTTTTTTACGGGACACTCAGGACAACTGAGGCCAGACGTTGCAAACAATACCGTATTTTTTTTTCAAATTATATGTCGATCCAAGACGCGTCACAAAGATAGATCCGGCGTGTAAATTAGCATTGTGGTACAATTATCATTTTACCATTTACTGGTAGTCGCCGGGAAAATAAATACTGAAACTAAATTACCCGTTACGATCATAATTACTCTTCAGCAACGAACCTATGTATTAGTAATACTAAATAGCCCGCATAGACATCGAACGTTAAAGACGAGTACTGTTACAGTAATTGTTGTTTTATTTATATTCAATAAAGCTGTTTAACAGCTTATAATAATATTATCTTTATCGAAACACAACTGCATACACATCTTGGTATACGCAACAATTTTAAAATAACTTTTAAATTTAAATATGTCAAGATGGCAACAAATGTTAAATTATTCATAACTCGTTCGACAACGCTCCTTGTATTGTTAACCTTAAGTTATAACATATGTTGTATTGTTAACCTTAATGTATAACATATGTCACATGGTCAGAACAGCTATGTATCCATGGGGGAGAGGGGTGGGGGTGGTAGCACCCGCTTGCAAGTCAACAGTTCTACCAATAGAGCTACCCAGACCTGATTGATCCTACTAATATGTGAAGGTAGAAATGTACTCACACCGATACAATTTATTTTATGTTCTCAACCTAATTCGTCATATGTAGATTGATTGATTTGTTGATTGAGTCTGCGCGCTGGTTTCCATTCAATTAGTTTCTGTAATAGTGCACAAGAGATGCATGGTGGATTTGCGACCCAATGCCGTTATTGTAATTGTCCACCGGTTTTCATCATTCAATTTGTCATTTTAGAAGTATGAGGTTGACGTAAATAGAGAACTACACCCACATGTGCGTTTTACCGTCTTCGATTAAACATATTAGTCACAGAACACACTAGCGGATCCAGGAGGGGCGCACCCGGCCCGCCCCCCTAACGGCCGCGGACCTATGATTTTTTATGCCCAAAACGCTTTTTTTCTCTAATTTTCTTCGCTCGCTTCGCTCGCGATCTATTTTAAGCATAATTTTAATAGAAATATGACCAAAATACGCTAAAAAGGACTTTTACTTCAACCTTCAGCACTACGCCCTCCGTTGACAAAGTCCACGTCCCCCCTAAGGTCAAATACGCCACTGGAACACAAAACTAATTTCAAAAAGAAAAAAAACTACATGTGTAACGAAACTTTCGAATTCGTTTTATTTCAATAAAATACTAACTTATGTCAATTCTATATATCACAAGATAACATGTAAATGTTTTCTCAGCAAGCTTTAGATATAATAACAATCAGATTGGTTGTTTGGTAAACGCATAGAGTTTCTGAACGTTTTAGTTACCCTAACATTCACTAGTTCAGATAGTAATGTGATATACTGTACGGTTTCAATAAGTGTGCATATTTTGTAAAAAGCACATGCGTAAAATAAGTATTTTCCCTTTTTCTCAATTAATTGTCATTTCTTTATAAATATGCTTGGTTATTTGTCAATGAAAACGCAACGCACCAATTGATTCATGTACCTTGTACAGTATCTGGACTGACATAAGTAACAGCTTCCGAAATACCCTATTCTCGACTAACGAAAGAAAGAAACTAAGGCATAATAATCAACAGACTTGTCTTCATGCTGCTAGGCCTACTTATTCACTTAATATCCGACAACGAACGCTGTTGTGGTTTCTTAATGTATCTATTTACTGGATGTCGGATCGTCATAAATATAATACCCTCCTACTGTTACTGGCATTACCTGAAATGCACCCAAGACTTAGTTACGGCGTTAAACTGGTGTTACATTTATAACTATCGAAAGGATTGGTGCGTTTATAAATAATACACATATGTCAAGGATAGACTTACACGTATCATTCTCAATTAATTAATGATTTTCCGATATTTTTTTAACTTTTTATTTGGTTAAAATTGCATTCTCAAATACACAATTCACAAGATTGATGCGTTGATGTATTAAGCTATATTTGCAATTCATGTAATTCAACACACTTTAATCAATAATAATCAGTACCATGTCCTAATATTATGAGGTACAAAAGCATATAAGAAGACTACTTAAAGACCTGTGTAACGGACTAAACACGTACTGTGTTACAGTTACAGACGAGTATCGTCAGTGCTGTTTAATTTATATTTTGGAACGCTATGTTGACAATGTTGATAACATTGTACTTTTGAAACAAAACTGCAAACGAATTGTGTGGTATGCACTACTATTTAATAGCAAATGTTAGAATTAAAACTTTCACGAAAAGAAACACACAAGACATGGTGACTTATTCATAGTTTATTCGACATTGCTTCTTTTTATTCACCTCAAGTGAGTACACTTGTTACAGTGTGGAATAGGTCATTTACCCAGGAAGGGGATAGAAACTGCTTAAAGTCAGGAGTCTACCAAGCTAGCTGCGCGGACCTGAAGGATTTCACTAAGAGTTAAAGTCACGTATACACACCAAAACAATTAATTTACTGAACGCAACTTAATTCTTCATAAGTAGATTGATTTGTTGATTGTGTCTGGGCGCTGTAGTGCATTTAAATTAGTTACTGTAATGTTGCACAAGAGATGCATAACGGATTTGCGATCCACTGTCATTACTGTAATTGTCCACCGCCTTAATCATTTGTTTTCCATTGTAAAAACAAGTGAAGAAGAATTGAGATCGACCCAACGTTCTCTACGAACTGACTTTGTTCTTACTAAACACAACCTTTTTGCAAAACCAAAATGGAAATGCGTAACGAAACATGCATTTTCCGTTGATGTTCAATATAAGACCCAATCATATCGATACTATATCAGATGACATGTGGGCGTTTAAACAGGAAGTTGAATTCAAAATATGATTAGTTAGCGATTTGAGATAATTTGAACGTTTTTTTTCAACATTTTTACCTTATCCTCCATCTGTTCATGTAGGCCAAACTGTATTTGGTAGATTTAGCTTATCGGGCCTGGCACACATTATTTGTAGTATGTAATATCACCGCCTAGTGTCAAATATATAGTTTTTCAAAGCTTGAAAAAAGTCATTGAAATTTATTTGAATGAACACTTTTGTTTATCAAAATTAATCTGACAAATAGGGAGGTGCACAGAAAGCATATTTTGCATAGAAAAAAATGGTAATAAGAAATGTCACACCACTGAGGTCCACTGCGCTCGAGCGGACCTTTATTTTCAACACTGACATCTAGGTCAACTGAATGGAGAATGTCGGAATATGGCCACATCTATTAAGTCAATATAAGGTGTTTCAAGGCCGACCCTACTAGAAAATGAGACCGACCCAATACTTCAGGGTTTAAAACTCCTGTCTTTAATGTCAAACCGAACAGACGTATTGTATTCCTCACCTATTTTTCTCATGTTGTTCTCTTAAACACACGTAATATTTTGGTTGGCCTTATCATAAGAGTTAAAGCGATATGTACGTGTTCACGTGTTCATTAGACACATTTCCGTGCATATTATTCAGTATAATAGTCGAGTTCTACTGTTGTCTATTACATAGTTTACACAACACTATCTCAGTATCTGTATTTATACCTTAAAATACAACTAAATGAACACGTTTTAAACTAGATATATACACTTTTAGAATAACTGCGTAAATATACTGTTCTGTTATTAGCATCATCATAAATACGTGTGTATGTATCGTCGTTTGCGCTGGTTTAGAGTCTCGAAATTTTGACAACCGCGAATTTATAACAACATTGTAGCCTTTTCTGTTAATATGATTTGAAGTGGCATTGCATCACTCATATTGAGACAACAGGTCAGTCAAAACCTCATTTACGCTCACACAATCACGACAGTGTAATCGGTGACGCTCACAAGTTATACTTTAGGGTCTACATATATGGGCATTGAGACCAATGCTTATCTTAAACAAAACATGCATTTTCACATACGGCTTTGCATTAAAATTATCTATATGTTAGTATAAGGAGATTAAAAGATCGCTATTGAGATACTAGTATTTTACGTCGATCTAATATTACAAATGATATTTCAGTGAAGAAGTCAAACAAAGATAAAGACGTTGTTGAGTTGTGTAATTGAAAATGTTATCCAACGATTTCAAGGCTGTCGTTTTCGTAAAGAAGAAAACCTGAAAACGATGAAAATGCGTGTCCAATATATCCCTGGTCAAGCACTGAACTTTTGACAACCACGATGTCATTAGCCTTTAATGTGATAACAAGCATTTGTGATGACTGTTGGTAAGGTTGGGTGGCAAGAAATCGTGCCATTGGTTCGTTATTCACATACAGGAAGGCGAAGAATTCGCCGCTTACTCCCATCTTATAACTACATAGAGTTACATGGAAAACATATGTCCCTGAAACGGGTGCAGTAAAGTGTCCGCTCATGTTATTGTAGCCATGTCCAATATTTTCTCGCACGTTGTCGAATATTAACGCCTGGAGTTGGCCTAAATGTTGTATGTCATGGGCCACGAAGGAGGCATAGAACGCTACTTGGTTTTCTACGTGTTGACGCTGGCGTTTGAAAACAGTCATATCTGAAATGACACCACATGCAAAGGTTTAATTTAAGGTATTTACAAATATATTTTTATTTCAGATTTAAAGAGATGTCAAAAGAAAAAACTGTTGTTAACAATGCAGAAAGGCAATTTTACGAGCACCATGACAAAATGACCATGACATAAACAAACACATATAGAAAAGCACACAACAAGAAGAACAACAGGACGTACATGTAACATACATTCAAAATAAATACCTTGATTCCTGATTTCATATCGATCATTAACCAACAACTCAGCGACCTCAACGCCGCTTCTATGATCTTCCCGCCGGCTCGACGCATTTATCTTGTCATTGGCACGCCCATTCGGTGGGGATGAGGTGATTGCGTCATTATTTGGATATTCGCCTTTAGGGATAGTCTCTCTTAGTTTAGAAACAGTGGCATCTAATATTGATACCCTCTGGTTTTTGGCACGGTTCGTTTGTCGAAGTAAATCAGTCTGCATCTTTTGCAACATATACGCACGTTGTAGTACTTCAATTTGTTGTTTTTGGAAAGCATCATTTTGAAGAAGCAACACGATTTGATCGTCTTGAGAATACACTTTTTGTTTCAGCATTTCATATTGTTGTTTTTGCTTGGCGTGGTCTGTTTCAAACCGTTCCAGCTTTTGCAACACTGTTTGTAATGGGTCGACATTTACCAATAGTCCTGATGCCTGGCAAACAAAACCACTCAAAACAAGTCTGCTTAACAAAAACATTATTATAATAAATCCTTCCATGATGGCTTGCTTTATTTATTTAACGAAACGTAATGAAAATCACACAATAGCAGTAAAGTGCTCTTCTTATCATACTGTGCCCCAGATGTCGTTGTAGATAGAAGTAAAGTGCAGTACGTAAGATGGTTTTAATTATGGAATTACACATAATGTCCCAGTTAATTTGATGTTGAAATATGATAATAACGATTTTGTGAAATGTATGGCATAGAACAACATAATTACATAATGCGGGAATTTGGTGGGGCATGCATAAACACATTAAATAGGAAAATATTTAAGTTTTTAATAAAGATGAATGACACAATTAAATGTAAACGTAGTACAATGATCTATAGACAATTCTTAGACTGTGTAAGACATTCACCCAATACTTGAGTTCTATTATTTAGACCATAAATATTTGAACGACTTTGTCGCTACAAATGTACGTTATTGATGCTGACCAATCAAAGAGTTGATTTTAAAATATGGTATTTACGAAATGGTCCCGAACAACGTTTGATATTGGCCAGACGTTATTTAACCCCTGTGTCAAAAGCGAGGCTAGACAGCAGCACTGAACAACTTGTAGAATATTCATGTAATTGTAAATTGTGGACCTGAAGGTGAAACTCCAGCTGAGCGAATTTAGTAAAATGAAGTGTAAACACCACCGTAACACTTTTACACTTCATTTTACTAAATTCGCTCAGCTGGAGTTTCACCTTCAGGTCCACAATGATATGCCTGCAGGGGCGGATCCAGGATTTGTCCTCACTCACCTCACCTCACCTCGCCTCACTTCACCTCACCTCGCCTCACCTCACTCACGTACTGACTGTTCTGTTGTCCAATGAGTCAAATACTATTTAGATAAGGGCATTGAAAGCATCCTCTTGTTATTTTAAACAAGTCGTTTGTCTATTTCTAAAATCATACGGATTTAAGAACATATCCTTCTGTATTCACAAACATGTGAGTTGTAGAATGCAGAATAAATCACATTTATGAAAAGTAATGGATGTTATATACCAGCAATGATTGAGTATTTGAACACAAATGTTTTACAGGTAACGTTACCGTATCAACGATTGTTATGGCCACATACATAATGCACACAATTCGCCGAGCAGCTGCAGTCACATTGTGTGACCATTCAGTCAACTACGGAACCCTATAATTATGCATTTTCTTCGTGCAAGTATGGTTTGGTAGTACTCTTTTGTTCGACGTTTTAGTTAAAAAATCTCAAAATCATTGTTGCCTACAAATAGTCAGTTTTTAATAGAATACTTCAAAATCACAAAACAAAACATCACTATAAAACACGTCAAGACATGTGTTGGCGTCATCAATGAGAAATCAAAGCTTTCCGACATCATGTTGTTAGAATAAAGAAAATTTAATGATAATTTTTATACAGTTGTCTGATATTTAACTTGCAAAATGGACTAATCGTGACAAACAATGCTTGTTTCGGGTTTAAACATGCGTTTGCGTTATTTGCATATAGTTCTTTATTTGTAATCATTTATAAACACATTTGTTACATTATATGGGCTCATTTCACAATCAATATTTGCTCAATCATGCTGAATTTGTGAAGAAATGAAGTTAAACTCATTCCTCATTATCCCATCACATACACCCATTTTAGAGATAACGAATGGACAGTTCCACAACTGTCAACCATGATAATTTATAATTGTACATGG
>Ga0224511_10000608_pt1 | contig 17983 bp, 9 predicted proteins | sample SF_May12_sed_USG_2_FD_169988 | JGI IMG/M metagenome (GOLD analysis project Ga0224511, IMG submission 169988) | Sediment microbial communities from San Francisco Bay, California, United States - SF_May12_sed_USGS_8_1 | ecosystem: Environmental > Aquatic > Marine > Sediment | place: USA...
CCTATGAAGCACAACACATTTTCCATCTGTAAAACCAAAATATCTCTTCAAATGGCGCAAACCGGGCATTTCCGTGCCGGCGAGCTCAAATGAGAGCAGACAACTCTTGTCCCCATGGCTCGCACCAAGTCCAGTCCGACCAAAGAAAACCTGCGCTGGTAATGAAATATGGATTGTCAAGTACTCACTGTAAAGGCTGTATTTCGGTCTAGCATCTCCTGAAGCGCCGTTGGGTTAACCAATTCTTTCACAGGATCAGGCAGATCTGGTAATCCCAGACTGTCCAGAAAGTCGGACAGGTCGCTTTGACCAGCTACCATTAGAAAAGAATAGGTTTTTATTTAAAATAACATCACTACGTTGGCGAATTGGTGCCAAGCATTCATAGAAAATACTATAAATGGGGGTAGGCAAACTTAATAGCTATGATAGGAGTGGAATCACTAATTTACTTGGAAAGAGAGTACAAATGGGTTCATTAATGTCCGGAATAGCTCAGGACTGGAACGCTTGGCTAAATATCATCAGATGCTGATGTTTGGGAGCTCCTCACATAATTACCCAGCTTCTTCCACCCGCACTAAATAGGATGGTTAGCGTTTTTTTCTCAATGACATCTTTGTCATTACAATGACGCTGAGGGGTTAAATACATAGGCACTTGATTGTTCGCCAGTTACGGCTTAGGATGCGCCATCTCATAGTGAGGCTTGTTTTGTTTTGAACCAGGGTTAATGGAAGGAGCCCACACTGACAGACCAGAACTCGAACCCAGAACCTCACGGTTAAGAACCCAGTGTTCTATCACTGAGCTATCACGATATCCCCAAGATGGTCAAAGACCCGAATAAAAACCAAAAAATATACGAATTTCATACGCAGTTTTGCTCACCAATGTGATCATCGGGTGAAGCAGTAGGAAGAGTGATGATGTCAGGCGCATGCTCGATAGCCGTTTGCAAATCTCTACTGAATGCTTCATACCAAAGAATAGAATCATCAGCAAGCAAACCCTGAAAACACAAACAATTCTTAGAGACCCTAGTTTATTAGAATTATTAGAATTCATAAATAAAAACTTGATAAATTGCTGCAAACACATGAACAACAGGAATGCATACACAAAACCCACAATCCTCAATTAAAACCAAGGCCTCTACATTGAATACCACCCATAGCGTTTTTCTAACAATTACAATTTATCTTATTCAACAAACCTCCTGAGCCTGATGCTGGTTAGAGCAATAGAAGCTACATGAATTATGTGAAGAGCTTATTCTCACAGTGGGTGCACAGCGTAACTGGTGTGCCTAAACCCAGGATCATACAATCTCGAGCCAAACGCTCCCCTCCATACTCAGCTTACTCTGAAGTCAAGCAGGTCCACGAATAGCGTCCGCATCAGAGCAGTGAAATTGGAGTTGCGGTCCTGAATTCTCTCCCATTCATCCAGCACTGCTGAAGGACTGACAGTCACATTATAAAACAGGAGATCGATGGTACGGTTTGTCACGCTCACTCCTTGATCAGAAAGTGTGCTATAGAAACTTGTCTCGTTTATCGCTACAAAAAATAGGGGTATAGTCCCATATGTGTCGCTAGGCGCGCCTGTTTTTAGTCAGCACGCGCGAAAGAAATTTCTCATTATGTTGACTGCACTTGTTACTCAACTAAATAAAAACTTGAAGGAATCCATTGAAGATTAAAACTACGAATACCTAAAATTAAGGAAAGGGCTATGCCGACAGGCATGGCCATAGTTCAGCCTGTTCCAAAAAGCTCTGGGCCTTTGACACTGCAGTTGCTGATTTATACTTTAATACTTACTGACTGACGGGCTCAAAAAAAGGCGGCGGTAAACCCTGTGGCCAGTATTCCTCCATTTTGTGTCATAATTCGAAATCCCAGTATAAAATGGTAAATCCCGAGCTGAATGCGCAGTCATTTCGTGCTTCTTCTCATCTCAATGACAGACTAGCTGCCTGGAAGGGCGCATGAGTAGGCCCACTCAGAAATGTCCCTGAAGTTAGGTTAAGTTAGGAAAATGAGAACCGTGTCGCACAACTTTTCTTATATATGAAAAAAACATCAAAAAGCTGACGACAACGTCTACCATGTGGGACTAACCTAAAAGCGTTCCAAGACTGTGAGCCTCAGACAGTTTTAATAGAGCTTTAGAAACTTTTTGCGCTTCTTCAAGAGCACCTAATATTTTTTCTCGTTGAGCATCATTTGACAGCAGTTCAGCAGTATCAGTCACTAGTCTCTACAACAAACAAATAAAAACATCCTGACAGAACATTCTAGCCTTTAAATTATTCTTAGACGTCTTATCTCTTCGTCAGGAATGATGCACACAGTGGCCTGCCTATTGAGTCTTTTTTGACAAGTTTAGCTTTCCCAGGGTGAGTCACTTTCTGATCACACCGGTGCGCCCAGAAGAACTCTATACCTCTATTGGGGGCGTCCTTTATTTTACATTGCGATTTGAAATCCCGGACAGCGTTGCGAATTTGTTTTTGCTAGGTCAAAGGCCCGGTATGCTCACTAATAACCCATCACTTTACCCCTGTCCTTGTATTCCTATCCCTACCCGGTGATATTCGCACTGACAATCGCGCTAGTATGGCTGACTCATCAGGCCAAGGATATGGTGACCGTGTGAGCTGAGGGGGTGGTGTGGTCGCCTGAGCAGGTGCCGCTTCCAGCTGTACATTGGTCGACAGCCTATTTCTGAAGTAGATGTAAAATCTTCAACATTGTTGGCAGCTGACTTTCAAATCTTTTCTCTAAATTGAAGATTGGTAAAATGAGTATGAGCAGAAGTTTTGCTCAGTTGTAAGAGAATTTATGAAAAATTTGGGAATCACAAATTGCAAAAAGCAAAATTCACGGAAGCTGTTTGGCACGTTGTTACGCATTGTTCTAGATTGCTAACTACATTCAAGTATTGTGCTTACGTGACCTGCTGTTTGGTTAAATCACAAAAGTTAAGTCCATTGCCCATGGGAATTCAAAACCTATAAACCGTAAGTTTAGAATGGCTAGCAACAGCTGATATTTTTTGAGCTAGTTCGGGAGCCTTTGACAATGCAGAACAAGAGACATCTGTAATACATAAGAACCAAGGCAATGAAGGTGAAAATGAAAATGGTCCAATGCGCTAGCAAGGAGCAGTTACTTATGTGTGATGATGAGCATAAGTCCCATGCACGATTCAGCTCAGCAAAACAGCAGGACAGCTCAACAGAAATTAGACTACAGTGTGGCGAAAACGACACAGCTGCATTAGCCATGGTCAAGTGTTTCAGGGAAACAATTGCTAGTTCGCAGAGCTGCATCGGATATGTGGATGGAAACGCGAACTAACAATTCGTTGCGAGTGGCGATTCACATTTCCTGAATCCCAAATCCATCACTGTGCTACTTCATCTTTATCTACTTCATCTAGGGTTATCCTTTAATAATACCCCGGAATGACATGCAACTCTCCAGAGCGAAAACTTGAGAAGAAACTCAAATTAACTCGGGTTCAAATGTTTAGTGTGACAAATACGTTCTAGCTGCATCATCCTTGGCGACAGTAGAATAGCCAGCAACTCTTATGCTGGTTTCAAGTGATCGATCTTTTAGCCCAGGCTTTCGGCTTGGGCACTCGGTCGAGCCTAGTTTTGTCACGAGTTGTCTTCACAAATGAGCAATGATACAAAGGGAGACAACTCCAATGCCCAAAACCTCGTTTTGCCATAACAAGGTAATTGTGCATTAGAGTCGCCAAGGTTGAACGCCCAGCTGGTCTAGCTGCGTTTGGCACATGTTACACAGCCACTGAAGCTAGAGCTAAAAGTTCAGTATTCTGAAACCTGGATTAGGCTGTGTGTGAAAGCCATTATGTTTCACAAAGATCCTTACCTCAATTGGACTGGTGTCGAAGCTAGTGAGCCGACTACTTAGTTCATCTGCCACTTCATTCTCATAGCAGGTATTATTAGATGTGCACAAAATTCCCTAAAATTCACCAACAGGTCTTGTTTAGCATGCAAATTCCATCAGTAGCACTATATCCATAGGATTGTCAGCTGCGCACATCCACGGGTCCTTATTTTTTGTAAAGGTAGAAAACAATCAAACAAAAGTAGTGATTCCTGTTGTAACTAGGAAGAAGACAGGCACCTCAGCGCTCCCACCATAGAGTTAGGATGACTTAATGACCATTTGTAATGGGCAAAAACTACGCATGAAAACCTGTGAAAGGTCAATTGAACATTGCAGCTGGTTTCCTGGTCCAGACCAGTCCTACCGAGGCCATAATCGGGCTAGTTTGGAGTCACAGGATCTGGTTATATCTATGAAAGGGGGTTTAGCCCATATAAAGCTATTACTCTTATAGCTTCCTCAATGCCAACCCTTTAGGGACCAGCGACGGTGTAAAGGTTTTCACATAAGCTAAAGTATAATTAAGATTTTAGTAAATTACTAAGTTTTAAACTACAGCTTAGTTGTCTTTTTAATCCATAATGATCAAGTGAAAAACTAGAAAACACAAAGATGTTGCACTGAGTTTCCATTGGACGCACAGCGCTATCTATTGAAAAAAGGGGAAGATTACAGTATGGGTTTGGACACCATGAAACCGTATTTCTTTGTTTGATAAAATCTGACCAATGTATTGATAGACTTCCAAAAATAACCGCTATATCTCTTTTGAACATAGATTTAAGCCAAAGTCCAGCTCAGCGCGAGTCACTAGGCATCTACTCAAAGGTCACCCAGTGATAATGAGCTACATGACTTTTCCGCGCCAAAGAAACACAAACACTGCCTTGCTAATGTACCTAGCCATGACAAAAAGACTAAAAACCAAACAAAGCCCTGCGTCATTACCCTACATCCCTTGGGACATATGTAAAACAGCCAGATGGAGTTCTGAAAATTCAGGGTATACTTTGGATGATTCCATCTGCATTGTGAGCTGATAATTTTCTATTAATAATCTAATTTTCTAACCATCACACCATCGTGGCACCAATTAAAAAGACCAAAAGTGAGACCATTCCAGTCAGTTAACTGTTGGGAATAAAATATGTCAGCAGATGATGGGCCAGTGGATTGGTTAGGGTAGTTTACGGCTGTGAGTAGCAGGATTATCCCAAGTATAGTAATCAGCAACATCCCGGGATAGTATAGTAGGATTCCAGGACATTTGAAGGTAATTCAGGGGACAAAATTCAGGGACGATTCGGTAGAATCTGAGACATCTAGTCGCTCTAGACAAATTATGCATGGATTTTAACAAAAATATTTTGATTTAGCACCGATCTGGCGACGTCTTCACCGTCAAAGATGAAACTCATCATGCGCGTATGTATGCGTATTTGTCAGCTACCCGTATTTTTCGATCATGTGAGCGTGACTCCTCTCAATACGCCCGAGTACGCGTTGGATTCAAGAGCTAGAACTTTGGTCACGATACGCGCACTGACTATTGGTGGACATTTTATGGGCCACTTAGCGAAGCCAGTCTTCGCCATTGCATTTGGAAAAAAATTCACCAATCAAGTTTTGCTTTTACCCACCGCCATGAGAAACTGAGAAAACCTGGGGCCGGCTGACGCTCTACAAAGTTGGCTACAAAAGCGCACAGCAATACTATCTTTCCAACAAAGAACCAATGAGCTATCCATGAAGAGCTGCTGGAGTTAGGGTTTTCCGCAACAACTGAACAAGTACTTGACTAGTTTCATGCTTTTGTTTACTGATATCACTCTTTGTGGACTTGCTCATCAGTTTGTGATCAATTCTGTTCAATTCATTATCAAACTAAACCTCACTACGCGGACTCCTCTGCCTCTCATATCCCACAATCCTCGTTCATTCCAATTGTCTCCGATCTCTCACTCGTGTGTATGCGGAAACCAATCGAGTCTTCATTTGTGAGAACTTGGAATTGCGCACCCTCGTATACGCACTGCGTACATACATGTTTGGCGAGTTTCATCCTTTATAGTGAAGCTACCGAGTTAGACACTCGTGTTTTTACCAGTTACGACATAGCACTGAGCTACATGAACGAATCAGTATCAACGCTCCACCTCATAGCGAGGCGTGTTTTTGTTTTTAGCTGGAATTTATATGAGGAGCTTACACTCGCAATGGAAGCCCACCATGAGTCCACGGGGTTTTAACCCAGGTTCTCGCGGTTGTGTGCCCAGCGCTCTGCCACTTAGCTATTCCGATCTCCCTGGTCTTACCTGAAAGAATGGGAGCACACCGGCGGACGGCATTGGTTTGTTGTGAAAATGGCATTCATGTTTTCTTTGCATAAGAGATTCTCTACAAAAGACAAGTTTCAGATAGAAGTACACAATATCATGTAGATCTTATTTCATCTCTCCGTAGGGTGATCAATTATCAAGAGGTCAGAAAGGTGACAGCGTGTCTTTGTCATTAAAGAGTGTTCACTCCTGAATCAACAGCTACTGTCTCCTAGTGTTCCTTGCATAGTTTCAACATTCACTTATCTACAACTCTAGACTACATAGTTTGCTGCTGCATCAAAACGTCAGTCACACCTCTGAACTGTAGTAACATGTCCATGGCAGCATATCAGCCTTTATTCCCCAGCAGGGACTTACTTCATTACACCACCCATGGCTAAAGCACCTAATAACTTTCCAAGCCAAGCCCCAGTAGCCCAATATATCTCATTGACCTGCCTGCCACTCACCTGCTGTGCACTGCCAGACTGCCACTCACCTGCTGCGGACTGCCATCAGAATAAGAAACAGCGCTAAGGGCCAGAAGATCTCCACAAAAATCCTGAAGGGTGATCTTCTGAGCAACATGAGATTTTTCCACATGAGCAGCTTGTATTGACGCAGAAAATCTGCGCAGAGTGTTCCCCCTGCCATGGTTGGCTCTCTAGGTTGGGGAACACCTTCCAACAATGGTCGTGAATAGATTCCTGTGATAAGATGAGAGGGGTTTATAACAGGAAGTCCCGAATAGAGCGGATCGAGTTACAGCAATTATTGCACCATCTAACTAGTAATAAGGAAAAGCTCTCGGTTCATTGGTTTTTTGGCATTGGCCACTGCAAAAGGCATTTGAAAACAACAATAGTTCAGCTACCAACATAACTGATAGAGGAGTAAGAGAAGATGCTCCCGATACCATGTGAAAGTGAATGGACATTTACCCAGTTAGTAGGCTAAAGCAAAAAGCAAGCGAATGGCCAGCTGAAGTTTCATCTACACAACAGACTGACATTGCCTTAGAATGATCGCCAAGTATTCAACAAAGAATCAATGAGAGAGAGTGGAGCACAAAAGGACTGATTACTGATGTAACTGAGGCTGATATTGGCTGATTGTTTGGGTTTTAATGGGACGCTACAGGAACGAATGGATCCAAAACTTATCCCGCCATCCTTCAGATCAACCCCACGGAAACCTTACAAAAGAAGCACGTGGATACGTGGATATAAGTATGTAACAAAATCATGGATGATCGTAAAGCTTAAATTTCAGAACAATTCTAGTTTTAGTCGCTCTAGAAGAAAAAGTCGCGCATTTTCTGTACCGTGGGCCAACTTAATCCTAATTACAGGTTTTATGAACTGTATTTTCTCGGTAGTGAAGGAGTCACAAAGCTGACTTACGATGCCTACACAAAAGCCCTGGAGTCTAAGGCTTATGTACTACGCATGCATTAGGAACATAGACATGCTTCATATGATTTTGACATGATCTGTGGTCTGGGGCTCAGCATTACAACTTAGAACAGCGGAATACAGAACACATATGCAAGAGCAATGACATAAGACGACCCTATTTTGGCCCTGTACATAACCTAGCATCCTCGAATCTACAAAATGAAAATAATCAGCTGTACTTTTCTTGCTAGAGTGTCTTTGTTATCGGTAGCTCAAAGTCCAGTGAACTTCAATGCTGGCTGACAGACCTCAAGTTTTAAAGTGGAGCACTTAACTGTTTGATAGGTTCATGGCACGATTTCAGAATAGATATGTGCTTGTGGGCTAGTAGCATAAACCCAGCAATAGAGAGGGGGGAGATAGGAGAAGCAAAGTACTGAAACTCATAGAAGTAATCGAGGCAATAAACCCCTTTCTGCCAAATAAAGAGGGCTAACTGTTCATGCACCAAACAAAACTGGCGTCCAATTCGAGCTAATAAAGTACTGTACCTAAAATTATGTAAAGCTACACTGAAATGAGTCATATTGAATAGCGGACCTGTATTATTAGGATGGGTTAATTTTATACAACTACCCAAAAAAATGATATCAAAATTTGTTGACTGATTTGTCAGGGTGTGCATAAGTACTACACAGACGACGGTACCGGAACCACAGCCTAACCATGCCATACCTAAGCGAAAAAAATTGGTTGAAAGCAAAAGGATATACATTGACCCAAACTGTGGTATAGCGAGTGTGACGTTAGGTATAGAGGGGAGAGCGTCATCAATCTGACCAGTGACATGTCGCAGAACAGTGGAACTGATTACTAGCTACTGGCCATCCATACATTATCCATCTGCAGTAACATAGTATTAAAATGACTGACAGAGTGTAAGATCCCAACCTGGCATGAAGTGAGTGCTGCTACTGATTGGGACAACCGGCGCAGAATACAATATGTAATGGTCACGTCACTATGCACCGGACGGTCCACAGTGATATAAGTGAGTATGGTAAGCAAGTTACATAAAGCTTCGTATCCTCATGGAGTTATCATAGAGGATAACTCAATGTGCAGGTAACTATAGAAAAATATTCTGGTGTCACACTCACATCAATGGGTTTCATGTTAGGTGAATTTAATTGACAGAAATATGCAGCATTCAAAAATTGTCATGATACCAGGAGTCTTTTCGATTTTAATTCCAATGAATGTGGATGCTACGCCGAGGCAGTATTTTCAGGCTGACCCTGGAATATTTATATTTGGTTCGATTTCATAATTTTATTTTACATGGATAGCTTAAATAAGACCAGAAGTCTTTTTTTACATTAAGGTCCACAAAGAGAAGAATGTATAAATCAAAGACATTAGTCGAGTAAACAGAGTCCATTGACATTGACTTTTACTGTGTACCTCGGGCGGGATCGTTGACATGCTATTTACACCATATTTTGAGGAAATAGTAGTCGCCAATGTAAACAGCATTGCGTGTCACAGTCAATATACAGTGGAAACAAATTTTACTGAAAACTCCAACACAATTCCGTTAGCATAAGCATACTGTTACCATGAGTAGAAGATAAGAAACCCGTGGACACAAACGTGAAAGAACGATTGAATTTAGCTAATCAACCTGTGGCAGGTAACCAAGCACTTGTAGAGCCTCGAAAACTGAAACAACTCTATTCAGTCAGCAGTTGCAATGCAATTCCATATCTGATAAAAACAGATAACAATTGCATTTGCATCATGGAGTCGATCGTAGGTGATTGACACTGTGTGATTGATAGTGATACAGATTCACAACCGACAGTGACATTGCTAAGTCTAGGCTAATGGTGTTATGATTCATGACCACGGCTGGTTGAGAGTTGATTTTGATGGTGTACTGGGGTACTAACTCAGTAGCCGAGTAGGCGCACTCATCTGGACAGCCACTCTTATTCTTACGGAGTTACTCGTACTCGTAGTCGTAATACCGAGAATAGGCAGCAGTTGACTATCTTGCAGGAGTATTGCCACTTAGTCAACAGTGCCCACTAACAAACAAGCGTGATACGAATCAATTGTAACACAGACGGGCAACCCAAGAAATCAGACACCAGCCTCTCAGTCTCAGAGTGACTGAAACTCAAACTGGGTGAAACTGAAACTTGAAAATCAAAATGAAACTGAAAGTAAACTAGTAAAGCCAAGGCGAAGATCGGAAGACGAAACTCGAAAGTGAACCAAACGGGAAAGGAAGGGAAGTTGCCATATCACCTATGGGTACCTTGGTTATGAGCAGCGATTTCTAATCACCAGCGTATTGACTTTCTTACTGTTATCCTCGTTCATAGCATTATTTATAATATATCCGCTTTCCCTCGAACACTCTGCACGATTCTAGCTCAGGCAAAATGTTAGAGTGACTCAGCTGATCACGACCTTGTATAACTTGTGTCATTAGAGCCCCTGTCTTTCCTGCTATTCACCGTTATGCTTCCTTGATATCCTATACACTTCAGAATCGAGCGGTTACAAAGAGATGATTACTTTGAACGTAATGAGAAATACATTATGCGATATGCTTCAACATCCGCTCGAAGTTATTTGCTGTCATGTGACTGTCACGTGGTCTCCACCTGTCCGGAGCCTTCAGGTCGGCATCCCGAAACTTAGAGAAGTAAAAACAATGCACTGATTGGACTTAGCACTCTGGAATAGTCACACAATGAGTACCAAGAAAACTGGTCAAATTTATCTTGGCTACAACCTGCATCATTTTACAGACATTGTAGAACAATTAGCTTCACGAAACCAGGATCATGCCACACCAGGGTATGTCCAGTCAATCCGTGACATCTGATTCTGACATGAGTCGAGACTCGAGTGACTCTCAGTCTCAGTCTCAGTCTCTCAAAGTCAATCTGTCTACTGAATAAAAAGCATAGTGATACTGGTAGTTGGTCATTGTTTCTTACTCAATCATTGTCTCTTGATTGTAAAGGTTTTTTGCAGGACGCATCCATTGAATTGATAGTTAGATTTATAACTTATTTTATCCATTGTCAGCCATCACTCCATGATGGATGTTGTACTTCGGCCTGCCTCCTCGGTGTCCACGGGTTGTATGGCGCCATTGAAGGGACATTGACTTTGAGCCATTTTCTGCCATGCTGGTCGGCATGGGTTGACAGAGTGTGACAGCCAAGAACTCTCTTGAAATACTTTTGTCATATTTGGGAATTGAACCCGGCCGCAGAGAGGACGAACATTGGGTGATAGTTGAAACTCAGAAGATCTTATTTCTGTAGGAATGTGGCATGCCATCTGATGGCAGCCCCTACACTGGGAATAGCTACCTGCTCACTGGCACTGCACATTGGATCTCAGTTTAATGTCATGGCAGCTCTTCTTCTACTCTGTACTTGGGCTATCTATAATGACATAAGTTATGGTGTAAGTATTAACTGGGGAACGGAACTACCTTAGACTTGACAATATCATTTAGGCCTCTACATTATGCATAAAATCAGTGTTTGGCATGGGACATTGGCAACGAATGTTAACATTTTCGTTTTATGTAAAGTCGTTCAGGGTGTAGGATCCAATGACAAATTCCCGGGGGGAACACTGAATCAAAAGACTCGCTCGCTAGGCCAATTTCTGCATCACTCCTAACACTGGTCAGGATACGAAAGACAGACAGTCAAAGGTGTCGTTTATTCACCCACACCTCCATTTCTACCGATTTTGGATCATCTGATACGCTGGTGAAATACTTTGATTTGATTTGATTTGATTTGATAGTTTTATTATACATGGGTAGCTTATATAAGACTAGAAGTCTTTTTCACATTAAGGTCCATGAAGCGACGAAAGCATTAATCAAAGACATTGTTCCGGTAAACAGAGTCCATTTGACAGTCCTGGTCAGCATTGAAAAAATCTATATCTTGAGTATAGGGTAATTACGTAACCGAGTCTTAAAATTATATGAAGTTTTTGCATTTAGAAGGTCTTGATTAAAAGTGTTCCAAAGTCTAGGTGCTGCAACACTAAAAGTTAAAGACAGGACTAACTGGTTTGGGGCCTCCGGTCTAACCCTCTCGGCAAACTATTTACAAGCGTGCCCAAACCCCAGCGGGAGGGAACAGCCCTAGTACATTACAGATCCTTTGGGCAAGTTCATTGTTCAGGGGTTATGACACGATTGATGGTAGATGCCCTTTTGGAGTTGTATCCCCTATTCTTAAAGGGAGGCAGGCAACTCCGCATTCATTGCAGCAATAGCGACTGCTCTTTTTCCACAAAACGAATATCGGCCACTTGAATAACTACGACCCAAATGGCCCAAATAGAAATAAAATGGGATCTCATAACTAAAATGTAGTAACCTAATGATCTTTACTCACCCATAACATGAGTAGAACTCAAAATTGAGCATAATATTGGAGAAAACTTAAGTTATAAGAAGTGCTTTGCCGGTTTTCCCTAGCCCTAAATAGGCCGTTGCATTCGGACCTCTATCATTTCACCATAATGACACTAATGCTCACTGACAGAGGTGAAAACTCTGAAACTCTATTTCTATATTTTTGTTGAACATTTTTTCAATATAGACTTGTGTAAAAACAGGTCTAGTGTGCACCTGCAGGAGGATTTTCCAAACATCAGCGCGTAAGCAGAGAAATCACTGCAAACACCAACAGCTCTATGTTAATTGTCTATCTCAAGACCAATTCTGTTGCGCCGACAGTCTGAAAAAGGTGTCGCCGATGCCTTTAAGTATACACATTGGATAGGGCGATAGCTAAGCTTCCGTTTGAGCTGGGTATTGGGCCCATTTGTTCATGGTAGGCTTCAAAATCTGAAAACAAGTGAAGACACTTTTGGCCATGACATAACCCCTTTAAAAAAAATTGTTTAAACTATCGGAATCCAGACCTTGATATAGCAAGGGTATTTCGGGCAATGTCAATCTGGGTTGTTGCTCTAAACAATTCAATGGTTTTGCATGAATATTTGCTGAAAATTGACAACCTCATCCTGGCCAAATTTAAACATTTTGCCTAGTGGCATGATGGTGTTCTTCGCCACCTTTTCTTATCCGTGGTTAATTTACTCCATGATCTTTTTTGCAGGCTGTTTATACCGTATTCTGCCTGAGCACAGGATATTACCAGATTTATGCCTGCGAAAACTTTACCTGGTCTGGCACCTTATTGCTCTTCCTGGTTGGAATTATCATACAGTTGGGCGTTGGACATGCATACTTTGAAAGGCGGCCTCCGAATGGTAAGCACGCACTATTAACCACTTTCTTCTTGGACATTTTCACAGTTATGGTTAAGCTGCCGGCTAAGTACTTGTTTTGTGCTTGTTAGGGTATATGTTAGCACGGAGTATGAATGCTCCATCTTATAATGCGACTTTTTTTTGCTTTGAGGTAGAATTAGAGTGATGAGGTCATACTCGCAGTGAGAGCCTGCCACGACTACCACTGAGTTATCCCGCTATCTTGTTGTGTGCTATAGACAGCCGCTGGCAGGGTTCACAAAAGCCATGACAAGATTGTATAAATGCATATAAAACATAGGTTTCTGCACCAAGTCAACCAACTCCATAGACATAGATCAATGGATCCGCAGTAGGTGCCCCCCCCAATGGAGTCTCCATTCAGGAAAAATGTAGATTCAGAAGACTCAGTTTATATGTGATTGGTTTAGCGATATGCAACCAATGGAAAATGACTGGCTCCATACTGATCGACCCTTAATCGCACCAGATTTCCATGTCATCAAATGTCTCCGGGTTTTTTATTTCAGTGATTCTGTCTGATTTGTTACTACGCTAGCATCCAATGGGCTCATTGACACACAAAAGATTTTCGAGCAGTCTCCTTGAACACCCCATGCTTTGCCGACCATCTTTTGACCAGCCCCATACGTGACTAAAGTACCATTTTTGATTGCTGATGAGGGAATTGGTCGATAAACTGCGCAATTCTTTCTTGATTATTGTCGCAAGAGAAAACTTTTCTTCTCAAGAACCCCGGAGGTAGACAACTCCATTCTGTCATAGATCTGCATTACATGCGTGTATGTTTGTGGTACAACCACTCCACCACTCAAGGCCATTAAAGTGATGGCTTAAAGTGGCTAGTGTATCGGAACGTGGACCGGGGCCCCTGGTTCGATTCCCAGTTCGGGTAAAATGAGGCTGTCATTTGCAACACACTTGTCAGTTTCGGATCCCAAGGTTAAAATTTATCAGAGGTCACATTGGATACACCTTTGACAGTGGTAAAAATACGGAGGACGCGAGCCAAACGCCTTGTGCTCTTCTGCCAAAAAGTTGTTGACTTAGAAAACTAGAGATGTTTTTAAACCACTTACGGGCAGGTTTTCACGATGCCTGATGGCTAGGGAGGTAGCAGGTTTTGAGCAAGACCTTCCAAGAAATGAGATCAAGGGTACAATGTGATACCATGTCTTTCAGTTCACTTACATTTGAAATAAATGAGGCCCTCTCATAGACTTGCTTTTTTTATGGGGCATGCGGGTGCAAGCAAAAAGTCTCATAATAATGCACACTGGGAAAAGCTGGGTAAAGGACTCAGTACGCCAATTTCTGAATCACTCCTGACAGCTGTTCTGTCATGAAGACACAAAGAAGAAGAATCCCAGTTATATTTTTGATTGATTTGTTTTATTTTGTAGAGTTAGAAGGGATTGTGAAAGGTGAAGGAACTCTTTTCACCATATTAGACTTTTTATGCGAACTCGTCCTGGGAACATTTCACTTTTATTTCATACTAGCTCTTCACCTTGGGTTCAGACCACAGCTGTATGATAAAGTCAACAAAGAACTCATCAGACTCAACAGAATTATTGAGCAAGGACATAAAAAATACAATGATTCCAATTTGGCATCTTCCGTTGATGGGAGTTGTCTTATTTTGCCACTCGTTCTGCTCGGACTTTTGGCGTACGATGCTCACAGTAGCTGTCAAAGAAAACTCTGAAAAGATTGAAGGCAAACTAGTGCCTCTGTGATGTTTATTAGTTTTAGGCAAGGGTTATACCATCGCTTAATGATTATTGCAATTTTTAGGAGTTGTCTTTTCATGATTTCCCTTTGTGACTGCTTTTAGGGGTGAAGCGATAGCGTTCTGGGCCGTGGACCCTGATTCGGTTCCCATTTAGGTCCATCGCAACCCCCTGGTTGGTTTCAGATTCCCGCATCTTCTATAGGTATGCAGGCGCAAGCTCCTAATGACCACCCAGGGAAATGATGAATTAAAGCCTCAGTACGAAAATTTCTGTAAGCCCCTGACACTTGTCAGGACTCAGGGTACCTGCAGGGTACCTGCAAACCCCTGAGACTGGTCAGGATATGAAGGAAGAAGACATGTTGCTGAGTGCGATCAAGTAAATTTATATACATGTATGTGTGAATATGTGATGATAAAATTGAGGCCCACAAACCAGCCGATTTGGGTCGAACGGCCTGAATATTCAAACTTCAAAACATGTGAAGGGCTATAGTGTTACAGAGGCTTGACAAAGTGATGATCAATTCTTCTCAGCTCGTCGTAACATCAATATTGAACGTCGGTATACTATAGCAAAACTAGGACAGCCAAACTGATATGGTTATTGGCTTTGTGAGAATATGCAATGCCAGTGCTATTTCATTCTTCATCGCCCACTGGCGATCCAGGTTACTTTTGAATTAAAGCCAATTGTTTGGAGGCGTTATTTTGCATCCCATCACAAGCTTAATTATCTTGTACTAATCCTTCATATCCCTAATCATATGCAGCGGTTTGTTTTAGTAGTTAGTCTTAATAAATCTTTAGTTCGACCCACCTTGAGTGGTTAGTGCAGAGAGATTAAGTGACAAATGAGGAAATGTCAAAATCCCCCAAATAGTTTTGCCGAATTTAAGCCGCTTCCTCTGCGGTGTAACTCACCGACGTACAGACAAAAGCTGGTTATTTCTGACGCAACTTAAAATATGCTAAAACGATTTTTGTCTACATCACAGTTTGCATGGGGGGGCTTTTGTGCCAGAAGTAGATAACTCCCAACGCATTGTGACGACAACCATAGCCAAACCGCCCCGACAGACACCTTATGGTTTCAGATGAGATTCCCTTCGGTTGGTCTGAGAAGCAAGAAAAACCTAACCGATTGAATACAAAATCCTACGGCTTAGTAATAAATCCACCGGAACGTCTTCTGCACAATCAGGCATCAAGCAAAGAATGCTGTATTTAAGGTTGTATTTAAGGCTCGACGGATTCCTATCCTGACGCCACCATCGACTTTTTCTGGGATCCAAACACACGAGTCACTCCATCGAGTCATGTATTTTAACCTCTAAGCCATGACTGTTCCCTGCATGTTACCCTACATTACATTTGTCAATTATTCGACAGTAAAAGAAGTTCCCAATCAGTCACCTGTGTAGTGGTAGGCTGACATCTAGTCATTTCTCAATTGGTCCACTTCAAGATGAAATACAGTCCATGCAGTCAAATCTCTCTTGAGAACTATAATTTAACACATTTTGATAACAATATGTGTCACATTAAGAGATAACATTTGATATGATATTACTATGGGTATTATACAACTATATTGGACCTGCTCCGACATTGATAATCTATTGATTGACATCTGGATTAGGTAAGATTAGGTCACCAGTGTTTGATTGCGGCTTATAGCCATCTGTGCGTAACACCCTTGACATGCCCCATGTCAGCTGACACAGAGATAAGAGCGAGAATCTCTATTAGATTCCGCAGGTGTCAAGGAAACACGAAATCCTTCCTGTCACAGATACCTCGACAACCTCACAGCTAGCCTCTATGCCAGCTCTCTCCCCAAGCTGTTTACCACCTTGCTGTGCTGTCTCCTGTAGCAGTTCTGTGTAGCACACTACTGCCTCTTGTAAACACACTTCATCTGTAGCACACTGCTTTAGAAGCCTCTTCTAGCGTACTACTGCAGCACAGAGCCTCTGGATTCCTGAAGTAGCATCGCCACTGCACCACCTGAAAAGAGACCTGACGAAATGTTGGATGCCCATACATCCCTGATAGAGCTACCTAATATTATGCAATAGTCGCTAACTAGCCAAAGCCAGCGCTTCCATGCATCTCTACTTCCCGAATTGGTAGCATACTTCATTTGGCGGTCACATTACCTTGTGATGCTTAGTCAGCACATCATGCATGTCCCATGATGACCATCAGAGCAACAGTTCAGAAGTGTCTAAATGCAGACTAAAGCGATAAAAGATATACATGTCTATAGGCTCATGTCATCACCTCGTCTACAAACATGCATTTAGTGATGAAGACGACGGAGCCGACCTTATGTGGATACACAGCAGAAACCCTATAGATAAAGTACTTTTTCCAACAGAGGAAACCTAATAACCCCTATCTCCACCCACCAAATTTCCTTCTCATCCTCACTTAGCAGTCGTGTTGTGTACGACATGTGATACATGGTTTCGGTGCAACTTTTTCCTGTGGGTATAGATTGACATCATACTCATATCAACTTATAGTTTTTGTGGGTACTATGATGCCATAAAAAGTCAATTGAGCAATACACTAACCCCGGGCAAAATACCCTCAACGACCAGGCCGATAAAACTTCTATACAGGATGTATGCTTACTGTGCTTAGTTTTTGAACCTCTTTGTGTCAACAACAGTGGCCATTCGTGGTGATGTGGTCGCTCCCCAGGACTGCCATACCGCAAGCAGAGCCGATTAAAGCCCCTATTCCTAAGGGGCTGACCACAAGTGACCCTCCAGCACTGGGCTTGAAGCCAGAGGAACTAACCAAACTAGTGTATAGTATCCTGTATGTTGGCCAGGATATGGCAGATGTCAAGATAAGAATTCTTTGATGGTGACAAAGATGAAAAACTCTCTCATCTGTCTTGTGTTCAGCATGGGATTTGGCGACATTCGATTTTCTCAGTCGTCTTTCTTCAGAGATTTTATATCAATCATATCTCTCTGCTTTGTTTGTGGTCTGGGAAAAAAAATTATTCGTCCACCGTCAGACAGGACAGAATGATGCAGAGTCCGGCTGAGCTCCGGGATAAGGAAGAGGGGGATAACTCTGGCAAAAACCTCACAATGAAGTTCTATTGCCTCTCGTTCATTTGGAGCGCTGGGTGTGGCTAGTCTAGTTTATGAACAGTCTTCGGTTCCCAGCTGTAATTATACCAGCTTTGTATAGCTTGTACCTAAATGTATATTCACGTGT
>Ga0224511_10000609_pt1 | contig 17982 bp, 13 predicted proteins | sample SF_May12_sed_USG_2_FD_169988 | JGI IMG/M metagenome (GOLD analysis project Ga0224511, IMG submission 169988) | Sediment microbial communities from San Francisco Bay, California, United States - SF_May12_sed_USGS_8_1 | ecosystem: Environmental > Aquatic > Marine > Sediment | place: USA...
ATGTATCATCACCCACTACCACTTTGACTGATTCATGAATGAAAAACACCAAACTGCCAACAGGAATCCTTATCGCAACTAATCCTTACATGTATCATGGTAAAGCAATAGCGTAGTGGATGGTATATTGGGCCTTGGAGCAGGATTCCCTGGTTCGATTTCCAGTTCGAGCAAAACTTTGGCCTTTTGTAACACCCTTGTCAGTAGATCCGGGTGTTAAGTAAAGGAGGCCCAGTTACCTTTTCGAGGGTGGAGTGCTGAGCATGTGGCCTTTCGAACCTGGGTTAAAATCCCAGTCATGGGGGTTGTGAGTATGAGCTTATCCTAGCTTATACCCCTCCAACAAGCCCCATGCTTGATAGGTTTATACAGTTATGGTACAATCAGCGGTAGAAAACTAAACTTACAGATAAAAGTAACTCCGAAGTCTCTAAGCGTGTTTTATCGTTGGGAGAAGCTCTCTTCGTCTCCTTACACGCTGTTACTAAGACAGTTGGAGGTGGACTGTTGGATGACGGTGATTTAGTAGTGCAACACAGCTTCAGTTCAGCGGAGTGCAGCTCCTCGTAATATGACATGGGACGGAGTAACGCAGCCAGACACATAAACTGCATCACCACTCCGGCTGTATAGAAGTAGAATGCGAACTATATAAAAACTAGTTCCGGACATTGAAGACAATCTGCAGGCTGTTAAATTCAATTAGTATGCATACGAACAGGATCTGAAAAGTTAAAAACAACTGTTACATTTGGTATGTTTAGCAGGAATTGACTAAATTCAAAGGATGTGTGGCAGACTGCATGTCAGACACTACAGTGCAATCTGCGGGACACTGATCATACGTCTGTAAAACTGAGAAAAACGGGTGGTTTAGAGTAAAAAAAACTCTAATGTGAGACAATCGCCTAGTTCATTCTGTTACATAATAATAAATTAATACAATGTCCATCCTTCGGGGTCGGTGAAGACCAAGTACTTCATGAGGAAACATGACTTTTGGGTGATTGGTTTGAGCTGAGGGAGAGTTGGACAATTGCGTGTCAAAATCACTAGCTGGAGGCTGGAACTCTGCAACTCAAACCTCACCCGGCTACTCTTAACGAGAAGGTAGAGGTGGATCTGATACATGCATTCACAGGGCTAAAAGCAACCTCGCTTGAGTCAGAACTCAATGCTTACCATGTAAAACTAAAGCACTAGTAAAGTCCAAATTGTCGAAGAGTGCTCGCAGTAAGTGTGGAGTTGTGATCATTCCAATGCCAGCTCCTGATGCTATAACACCGACAGCCAGAGCTTTTTTCTTCATGAAGTATGGACCGCTGACTAGCAGTATTGAAAGTATTACCAGGCCCAAACCCAATCCTACAAACAACATGTAGCTATATTTTAAGTCAGGCAGTCAGCAACTTGATTTTTGCAATACTTGATTAAATAAACTGGGAAGGCATTTTGGGTCCTAGATGTCTTTTGAATTGAAGATTCCATATTCTAGTCTGGCAGACTGCCTTTTTGATTTTGTCCTAGTACAAGACAAAAAGAGGAAATAAGCCAAGTAAGAAGTTAAACGGAAACGGAACAACCATCCTTGGCAGGTTTCTCCTTGTTGATGGTAAACTTTAGGCGCAGCAACGAGTGTTTGAAGCAATTCATGGGTAACTTGGTCAAGTCTGGAGATCACGTACGCAGTTAAATATGTATATCTTACACCACACCAAGCGCCAAACATCCAGTGGTCGCGGTTATTATAATTCTGACTGCATAATTTTTTTGCTTTACGCATTTTAATTTGACTAGCTGTGCTTTTCTCCTTGTTTGACCAGTGATTTATGATACTTATTAGACGTGGTTGACTTAGTTATGCAATTCCGGGAATACACTCAAGTTGGATCTATCAAAAAAGCTCGCCAGGGCCAATGAGGAAATGGTCTGTTTTTTTCTTGAATTGACCAGGCCAATTATACGTAATTATTTACTTTTGCAAAATGACTAACATCAAATGATCGGTGGTGTAATCTGTTCTGGTAGGAGTTTTGCCTTCTTGTATGACATCCTCCCTGTTATGGTGATACTGCCGGGTTTCATCTGTTATGGCATGCAACACCGCGAGTGGGTCCGTTTTACTCAGTATCAACTATCAATGGTTCTTGTCTTTGTTAGGCTAACCCGTCTGTAGTGTTAATAGTGGACAGCATGAAATTGTCACAATGGCCCTCGTTGGCACCCACTTACCAGCTGGAAGACTGTATAGTAGTATCAGTGTTACTAGATTTGGGGAGTATGCCATTCCTAGGTAACTTAAAGACATCAGAAAAACCCCCAGCATCGCGACGAATCTGTGTGTGAGCTTGGTAACTAGATAGCTGGTGAGAGGGCCTGTTAATGAAAGAACAATATCCGTGATTAAGAAGGGGAGAGTATATACTAAGTGTGAGACTGGGGCATTAAAAGCTCACTGAGGTGATGCTTTGGTTGGGGGACCGTGATCATTTGGCTGCTAATCGTCCGAACATAATTAAGGACTCTATCCCCCTTCCCCCCACCGGATTTTAGGCGCTGAACATGATCGATTTACTCTTCATGGAGCAATTGGAGCCGTGGTTGAAAAAGGCCAAGCTAAAAAATGTCGCGGCATGACGAGGGAGACTCCTTTGGTTGAGGTAAAACAATTTGTGAGGAGCTAAAAAGTGATAGAAAGTCAATGTAATGTGGTATAACAGATGAGGGAAAATGGAAGCATATGCACAAATGGAGAAAATGTGTGACAGTGCTGGTAGACTATATGTGTGACAGTGCTGCTAGACTATATGTGTGACAGTGCTGGTAGACTATATTAAAACAAAAAGTAAGCTTCAACCTGTATTAGGAGCCCTTATACTGAAAAATTCACCTTTAGTTAGTGACCCTTGTACTTTTCTGGCTCGATTATGTAACCTTGGGTATGTCACAGAGTCAAGACAGGATAGACTCGGCACAGGTGCTAGACTTGGCCACAGGTGCGGTGAATCTGAGGATGCTGACCCAGTGCTCCTAATGCGATTGTTAAAGTCAGTTTGAACGGGAGAGGTTATCAACACATTAAAATTCTGACCAAATCAAATGCTGCTGACACCCTGGTCACCCTTTATCGACTCCAGATTCTTTGATGACAAATAAATGTTTCAACCATTTAAGCTAAAAGGTCACGCATCGCTTTTGGTCGTAACGTTTTTGCATTGTATATTGCGAAATGATCCAAATCGAAATTCCTCATAGCCAGCTCAGAAGATATTCGCAAACTAGAAAAAAGGGCGTGCCATACAATGCTGAGAAGGTCAGAGAGGCATTGTGGCTAATGGTCGGTTCAAACCAAGAACGTTCTTTGTAAGCGGTCAAAGACCGGTGTTTCAGGGCTAATCGTTGTTCCAGCCAAATGACGTAGCTCAGCGTGTTGTTGTTGTTGCTAATCATGTAATCGCCATTGCTTACTCACGTGATCGCTGTTGCCAGTGCCACTTAAAGGAAATATGGCGACCTGACCGGAAATAGCTCGCACGGGCGATATTGTGATATCTTTGCAGTCGTTGGTGTCTCTTTGAAACAGCGTCCGAAGTTTTATTGCTTTTAGTGTTCAAAAAACGATCCAAAAGAATGGTTTTTTAGCATTCTTTGGCGATTATTGCAGGTCCGACCTGCAATAGTCGCAAAAGAATGCTCTTGCTAGCCACCTTTGATGTCAGCTCGTGCTTTGTCAGGAGAATGATCGAGCTTACAAAGAATGCTCCTGGTTTGAACCGATCATAAGTGGTTAGAGCACCCGCCACTGGCACTGAAGCCCACAGAATCAAGACAGCATGGGCAGGGGATTTAAAGGGGTTATGACAGGGTCCATGGTAGACGCAGTTTCAGAGTTGTGTTTTCCATTCTTAAAGGGAGGCAACTCTGCATTCATTGCAGCAATAGGGATCGGTCTTTTTCCACAAACCGAATATCGGTCACTCGAATAACTACGGCCCAAATGGCCCCAATAGAGATAAAATGGGATCTAATTACTAAAGCTTAGCAGCTTAGTGATCTTCACCCCCTTATAACATCCAGTAGAACTTAAACTTGAACGTAAGATTGAAGAAAACCTAAGTGATAAGAAGTGCTTTACCGGTTTTCCCTAGCCCTAAATAGAGGCTGTTGCATTCAGGCTTCTATAATTGCGCAATAATGGTACTAACGCTCATTGACAGAGGTGAAAAACTGCGCTCTGAAACCCTATTTCTAAATTTTTCGTGCACGGTTTCTTTATTCAGACTTGTGTAACTACAAGTCTAGTATACATCTACAAATGCATTTGTCAAACATCGCGCGTAAGCCGAGAAACCAATGTAAACACTAACAGCTCTGTGTTAATTTCCTGTCTCGAGGCCAATTCTGCTGCGTTGACAGTCTGAAAAGTACGTCGTCGAGGGCTCTAAGTGTGTGCATTGGATAGGGCTATATCTAAGCTTCTATTTGAACTGGGTATTGGGCCATTTGTCCATGGTAGGCTTCAGAATCTACAAACAAGTGAAGTCACCTTTGCCCTTGTCATAACCCTTTTAACTTAGACTTTAACAAAAGCTAGGTGCGTAAAATGTCACTTTTGCTCAAGTCATAACCCCTTTAAAAACAACTTTCTCTACTAGGAAGAGCTACGAATGGTGTCACATCTCAGTTACGCCAATGCTGGGACAAGTTGTTTCTCTGAGCGATTCCCCCATATAGCCTGTTGGCTAATGGACAGTCTTTACCTTACTTAGACAACCACTGCATGCATGAGTGGTAACATGGCCGAGAAACACAATGTTTAACCAACAATATTTGAGAGCGAAACATCAGCAGTTTTCCACTCGATGTAAGGAATGCTTTTGAAACTTCCCCATAAAAATAAAGCAGACTCAGTGAAAACTCAGATAAAATCTAAGTATGTAGATTGAACCATAAACAATGAATTAAAACCTCTACCCCTGGACATAAATTTGTAGCACTCATTGCTAGGTGCATTTCTTTGACCCATGTGGCAAATTTACTGCGGTTGAACTTTGGAGGTCATTATCTCAGAAGTTCATTGTATGCTGCAGCTTTAAATACTTCAAATGCATTGTGTCATAACAAACAAGCGTCAGTGCCATTGTTCTGGTTCCCAACCAATGAAAACTGTTATTTTAGCTCAACAACCAATTGAAGAGTCAATTCTGTTACTCGAAAATATCACTTTACTGGTTCATTGATTCAAAGAGTGTATTGCCAAATATTCAAATACCAAGTGCGCATGGTAACGCTTGCCTTCTCAAACTCCAAGTAAAAACTACTCTCCATTGGATACAACTATGGAACATACACTGTATATTGTAAATACATGTACTATAATTACCATAGGCTAGCTACCATTCTTCATCAGGGTATAGTGGCATAGTGTATGGGATAGGACGATGGCTAGATCAAATGGTTCAAGATTGGGAGATCGTGGTTTCAACGCGGGTCATATCGGGCTCCTACCACTCCAAGGTGAGGCTTAGAAGGTCCTTTAAGAAGGAGGAGCATGCAGCATGGAGTAATGAAACAATCATTAGCTTAATTTCCAATTTTCAAAAGTGTACATAACCATTTCCCCTTGCTGGGTTAGTTATTACCTGTTTTTTGTAAAAAAATTCTATTGGCCATCCTGTAAATGGCTCCTAAGCCTGACGCTAATTATGTGAGAAACTAAGCTCATTTTCACAGCGGGTGCTTGACATGACCAAGGCTTCAACTCTAGCTCTTCCGGTCTTGAGCCAAGTGCACTATAGCCTACTTCAATTCCACTTTGACACCTAAGTTCTGTTCACATCACCACAAAACACATCACACTTACCAGATGCGGTGGCGAGAGCGGAGCCTCCAGTGAACACCCATAATAAGGTAGCCTCGCTGAACTGCGGAAAACGCTGAGCTAACTCTATAAGGATAACTCCCTGACATTTAAAAGCTCCAGCAGCTAATGCAAAGAGTCCACATGCACCTACAAATTACATACATGTAAAACAACTGCATTATGTAGTCTTCCGGTAAGCCTTGTTGTGCGGGCACTTTATGAGCTGATCTTGGCATATCTGTCATGGTATGAAGTGGTGTGTAGATATGTAGACCACTGCATAGCACATTGTGTATAGGCCGGTGAACTCTGACATGTATAGACTGTCTAGTTTGTTTACCAAAACTAGCATTCACTAGCTGAAGAGCTTTAGCAGTCAGGGTTCTGATGGAGCATTCCCATATGAGGTTCTAAATGAAAGTGAAAAGGTGTTAGGTGTTCCATTTGCTGTATAACAACAGCAGAGCAAAAGGTAATATGGTTAAGAAAGCCAGATATCTATTGATAGCAGGTTGGCGGTGGGGTGTTTTTCTGGTATGGGTCTTTAGCAAGCCTCTCACTCCAAATTGCTAGCATGGGTTCGGATCACCACAGTAAAAATGAAGGTCCCAACCAGTGGGTGAACCAAGCTCACTCCACCAAATCTACCTCGCCCTACTCGAGCAGAGTAGCTGAATTTCGATGGGTGATGTGTAAACTGGCTTAGGTTGACTGACCCCCAACCTGGAACAATGATACTGACACACACGTGGTACTCCATGCTAAGCTGTAACTGTGCGGTACTCCATGCTAAGCTGCAACTGGTGAAAAAATAAGTATCAAACCCGGAAGCTTTGTCATACGCGAGAAGAAAAAGTTAAGAACTTAAGAACAAATAAAAGATCGACTAAGTCTTGTGGTAGGTTGAATCTGAAAATAACTGTTCTGCTTGAACATTATATACTCATAGAACCACCAACACCACCAGATTGGGCCTGAGCAGCCTCACGGAGTGTATCCCATTATGGCCCTATGTTATTGTCCGATCGATCACAGAAGAAAAAGATGAAATAAAGGCATTGGGTTTATTCTACTTTGAAGTTGCATCCATGCGTAAGCCAACAATTTTGTCCCCCATCCCTTAATTCATATTGGTTATCATTGGTAAATGTGGTTAGCATTAATAATCAGGCAGCGGCTAGAACTATGGCCATGGTCAGCAGACCTTCTTTTTGACCCTCATAGAGTTTCAGTATAATATTATGCAGTAGAAGCCTAGTACACAGTAACGGGAATAAAAAATCAATGCCACCTTGATAGGTTGTCTGTTTAGGTGGGGTAATATCCTTTCTGAACAGTACAGACGTATCTGTAGTCTCTAGTAGAAACAGGTGAAAAACTGTGACAACCGAGGGCAACCTTTTACCTTGACATGGTTATCAACCCCGTACAATGTGCATAGATCCTCTATAGAGATTTGAGATTTGAAAAAACTCTATGTCGCTATACAAACATGATCATAAGAGTACATTGGGCTGCCGGATAATTCTTCATTGTACTTCTAGCAACTCCAATTGGTAGTACCTTCACACTGCTCGATATGACATAATCAATAGCGTATTCATCACTCGCATACATGGAGATCCAAACCAGATTAGAGTTATTATCTCCTTAAAGTGTTATGTAGCTCCTGCACACTACGAGTGAATGCGTCAGATTTGTGCATTTTAAGAAGACTTGCACATGCGCTTTGGTCAAACTCACGTGCCAAGATTGCTAGCACGTGATTTGGAAATAAAAATTACACTTAACTTACCGAACACAATCATCCATGCCCAGCCACGATCGATTGGCAATATCTCTTCCCTTGTCTTCATTATTTCACTGTGTGAGCTTCTTTGTGACGAATATCTTTCTTACATGCTGCTACAAATCAGCTGAGTGTGTAACTGAGCTGAGCTGAGCTATGTTACTAGCAATGAGTCCCAGGAGCTCATTATTGACCGGCTTTGCTGGTATGAGTACGTAGAACAAACTAATCAACTCGACCAACCGTAAACGCGTACAATACGTCTGCCTTTAATTGCTGTAGGCGAGCAAGTCAATGACCTACGCTCTCAATGCTTGTTCGGCGATGAATTGAATACGGTTGCTGATTCGCTAAGGCTTGGGTTTTCTATGCTATTAGAATTTTAGACAACCAACACCGGCCAATAAATAGGTCCAACGTCTTGCAAACAGGGCCAAAAGGTCACCGTGCAAAGTGCAGACTATTTCAAACAATGTAGGCTTAATGTTTGGTCTACAATGTGACACAAGGATGATTACATCACATTTATTCAACTAATCACTCACTGAAATTGGCATGTATTTCCGAATTCCATGATGTGCCAGCATAAAAATAGGAATACCCCAAAATTCCAAATCACCACAGCTGTGCAAAACCAAAATAATGACAACTGCAGTTGTACTATATTTTTTATTAAAAAGGAATTATTGAAGCTCAAAACTGCCTGTGGAAGTGGTTCTTTGAATTGAAATAAGATTTTGAAGATTGGTTGTACTACCTTCGGACCTGAGCACAAAATATTAATCTTAACCTTCAACTGGTTGATAGCTAGTAACTTGTATTTCGGGAGGTGTCAAAATTGAGATCTACCTATGTCGCTAACCACTTTCAATTAAGAAATTAAAAAAATGAAGAAATTTTTGTTTGCATTCTTCCAACTGCATCGGTAGTCAGTATGTGATCATGATTAGTATACTAAATCCATGATTTTGTGACCACATGCAATACCATCTTGAGGGATGGTTTATATCCTAGAACTTACCAAAATATGGTGAGAGTGAAACAACTCAATACACCACATGTTTTCATTAACATTAACAAATTTGTACACCACAAGTGCTAAAGTGCATGACCAGTTTTATAGATATCAACTCGCTACAACTTCACGTTCACAGGCTATACAGGCTTCGCAGGCTATACAGGCTTCACAGGCTATACAGCTCACAAACTTCGACTGATCGTCTCACATTTCCCTTTTCTAATTTCCTCTTCTAATTGGTCGATCCCACACTTGCAGATGTACGTGCTGTTATTTTGTGATAGAGTCTTACTCCGCGTGGTTTTATGTCCTGGTTTACTACACTGCCAGGTCAATGTAATTGAAGCATGCTGTCTCAACTAAGCTTGACAAAATTATATGCACGTTTATACCACTATATGAATTAATGTCAAATAAGCAATACCAACGTACATAACACCATATCCTCCTATATACTCTATACATTACAATGCACTAAAGGCCTATAAAAACATGTGCATGGAATATTTCACAGGTAAAGATTATCCCATGGCCACAGGGTGTATATGGAGGTATATGTTAGAAATCCATCTTGTACCAACACCGTTGTAGCTGAGGTGGAGCCCCACTCCTCTTTCTCACCGCTTTCACCTTCCCCAGCTCTAAAGAACCCCGGGTACTCATTCTCTGCTGGGTGGAGATGGAGTGTTTTGGGAATAATTCCATGCACATGCGCAAGCTGACTCGAACCCGGGAACTGCTACACCAGTGACACCTCCGGCACAACACCTCCCTTAACTCGGTACTATTTATTTTGTTGCAATCATTTGGAATGACTCTGTCTGTGCATCAACTGGGCCCAGATGCTGACCTCGACTGTAAAGGGCCCATGCCTTAGGCATGATAATAGCCACAAGTGTAAACTTACTTGTCATGCTGACCTGTGACCTTAAGGACGGTGACAGTAACTATAACTGGGTGATTGAAATGATTATCATTAGCAGCAGAAGATGGCTAGAACTAGGGAAGAGATTTTGCCTATAGACAGGGGCTGGGCATGGATTGTCGTACTGGGTAAGTATTAGGGTTTGAATTTATGGTGTCTTCTTCCTGTATCTCTAGGTCTATGGGAACAAAGATAACCAGGCAATCTTGACCCAGGAAAGTGGGGGAGGTTTTCAATGATTTAGACCCATTGGGTGTCTATTTGAAAAAAACTCTCAAATCTTGAGGTATAGGTGTGCATGCACGGGCGCAGCATGCGTCCGTAGGTTCATCATCCAAAGGGTAACTCTATGCACGCACTCCATATCTCTGTAGCCATCAAGTGATCAACATCGATTCGCATTGCATCAATGTAGCCATTTGATTAAATCACTAAAAACCCTCATTTGAGGTAGAAAGGATTTAGTTTGCAACACAGTCTGCAACACACATGAATATCGTAGGGTACAGCTAGAATGTGAGATACATGTAAAGTCACTGAACCTGTGTGTGTTCGCAATTATGGCACATGAGACAGGATTTCTGGGTACATCTGCACTTGATCAAAAGTACTGGGATTGTGAACTCTATCAAGTGTGACCATGCGCAGTATATGCATAGTAAGTTAGTGGTTGCCATGTAATATTGCCCCGCCCTCATACCAGAAAACCAGTCTATGCCTTAGGAGTAGAATTGCCCTCCCCTGAGGGAATGGAGCGCCAATACCCGTCCTTAATCCCATGATATTCTCCATCCAAAACCATGAAAATATGAAATGGCTCGTTTTCCTTTTGATAAGAATAGGACAGCAGATGGTATCAACCTAAACCGCACACTCACCTCGTACCTGTGTGCCTGTTTCCTGACCCCTATTTACTCCTAGTCTTCCTAAAAATCTATACCATCTAGTCAGGTTTCTTTTAGAAATTGACCAGCAAACAATTTGCATGGTCTAAAGGGTTTCAGTCAATTTAGTTAGTTTTGAGCGTATATCACTAAAATTGTGTAGCTTCATATACATGTCTTGTTTTTCACAGCATCTAGTGGTCTGTTTGGGCTAGGAGCTGGAGGATTCAAATGTCAGGGAGTGATCCTAATAGAACTTACAGAGCGATTTCCTCAACATTCAGAAGCTACCCTTCTCTGGGTGTTCACTATCGCCGCTACCTTATTCATGGCTTTAGGTAAGTTTAACATACATGTACATCCAACATCAATCTCCTGCATGACATCTTCACTGTTATGGTGAAACCGCTGGGTAAGATACTTGTCTCTTCACCAATTGAGGCCCAGCATGGAGTACCATGAGCTGGTCAATACCGATGCTTCACCTCAATGTGAGGTTTGTCTTGTTTTCGAGCTAGGAGCTCACACCCGGTCACGCCCGCACACACCCGCTCACACCCGCTCACATCCCACAGGTCATGACCTCGGCTTCATCCAAGGTCTTCTCTGTTTTAAACCTGGTGCTCTGCCACTGAGCTACCCTTGCATTGGAAGTCCTCTTTACAAGCAAATGATGCTGTGGGCCTTCCTATGATTTGTTTTCCCCTTCCGTTTTCATGTAAGCTGCAAACCCAGTGTTAATCCTGCAAACCCAGTGTTAATCCTGCAAACCCAGTGTTAATCCTGCAAACCCAGTGTTAATCCTGCTAGAAACCCAAGACCGAGTTATTTTACCTACATGCCGTCAGGTTGCTTGTTATTTTCAGAACCATCATTCCTCTGTCCCCCCACGCATTCAGAAATATAGACAATGGGAACTGGACTATAATCCTTTTATTATCTCTGAATAAATTGTCCCCTGCAGCGGTGCAGCCCTTCCTTCACATTGCGCCCCGTGTGTCTTTGCCATTTCATTGTTATGCGCATTTTCTTGTTTGGAATTCACCTTTTGGCAGTAGCTAGTGTACAGTATCGTTGGTATTCTTTACATGTAAGATTAGAATGGTTTAATTACACATGCATGATGTCACACTAGATATTGGCCTGATATAGGACTAGCATTGTCAAGCTGTCTTCAAACTGCGTCAATGAGGAGGACCAATTAGGACTCGCAGGTGGCGCAATGCTCCATCAGCCCACAACTTTCACACCATGTGCCAATTTTCAGAAAAATACTATATAAATAGAGAACTGAAGCCAGACAGTCTTCCACAATGGGCAAAAATAGATATCTTGACCTCAGACCAAGGAATTCTTCATTTTAGAATAGGCAATTTAAAGTTAACTCGCCTGAAAAGTCTTCCCTTTTGTATTCTGGCCACTGCCAGTGGCATGCAGATATTGGCCTGAGCTCAATTTAACTTCCATTTACTTTCCAAGGTGCATGAATTGCACGTGGTCATGTATTGCGCATTGTATTCTTCATCGGACAAGCAGTCCTGCATGAACTGCCGAACCACAAAACTTTTTTATGATGATTTCTTTGCAGGACCGCTGTGTAGCTACCTGATTACCAAGCTGACACACAGATACGTAGCTATGTTAGGAGTTGGTCTCTCTGCCCTCAGCTTTATAGGAATGGCGTACGCTCCGAGTCTGGAATATATGTTTATACTTTATTCCACACCTGCGGGCAAGTTATTTATGTACATGTGTTTGCCTCTCAAAAACAACCGTTGTTTGTAGGTTACCATGTGTGCATAACCCGGTACAGTGGTTAAAGTGTAAATTCTGAGGTCGGAGCTGAGTTAGATAGTCAGTACTGGCTGCAGTGCATTGAATCATGGTATATGGCACGCCGTCGCCTGGCTTGGAAACAAAAGGGGGAATAGTGTTCTGAAGTGTGAAAATGGGGCATTAGAAGATCGCCAAAGAGGCGCTGTAGTGGGGTGGGGGGAACATCTGGTCCTGCCCATGTGCACTTGCACTCCAGCTTGAACATCTTGAGAACCACCAAGTACCATTATTTGGTTGTTTTTTAAATTTATTTTTGAACTTTACCAGGTTGTGGCAATGGTCTCCTACTGCTGACAGTGCTGCTTGCCAGTGGTCCATATTTTGCAAAGAGGAAGTCACTCGCTGTCGGACTGGTTGCTGCCGGCTCAGGTTTCGGCAGCTTCGCCATACCTCAGATACTCCGTGCTCTGTTTGACAACTTGGACTTTACATCAGCGATGCTGCTCTATGGTGAGCGAAAGACCTGAGGGCAGAAGAAGCTGTATTTCTTCACAGTCCTTGTATCCTTTTAATGGGTTTGTGAAGATTTGGCAGCGCCCATCGCCTCTCCAGGTGTTTTTGAGATAGGATATATGTGAGGAGCTCATACTCCGAATGGTAGGACTTTATGACCGAGTTTGAAATGAGGGTCATGCGAATACAAGCTCAGCGCTTTGCCACTGAGCTACCCGCTATCCTCCTATACTGATGCGCTTACTACGCCTCAAATTTGGACCTTTATCACCATTTTGACTGCGATAGTTAAGGGTAACGGAAGCATTGGAAATCTCCACATACCTTTAGATGGGGCTTTTTCTTCAGCACCCAGGGTCTCGGGCGAGATTCCAGCTGAATGAAATCTCTCTCCAAGCAGTATACCACCTAATAGTATATGCTCCAGCAGGACTTAACTCACTTAACTGATCAAGTTTTAACTTCTCGGCTATCCTTAGCAAAGATGCAATGAAAGCAATGAATTTTACACTGAGACAATAATATGCAGTACAGTATTTTAGCTAGAAGTATAGCTCCGGATTGATGTCGATTGTAACAATTCCTAAACATTATTAGGATGCTTGACCATTTAGTCCTCTGTTTTTTACTTGGTTAGAGGCTTTGGGTGGAAAATTCATTTTATATGAAACTCACTCGAAATGTTGCCCTTGCCAATTTGCCAAAACCTTGCCTTAACTGCTGATCTCATATAAAAGAGGCTGCATGTAGTATCGAACTCAAGGATTTATAGCATATAGACTAGAGCCTCCGATTAGCCTCTGTTGGGTTCCTAATTGACCAGCCCTCATGCAGCTTTTCTAGACTCTAAAATCATTTATATCTAAAAAAGTTCTGAATCCTCAAACGCGATGAAGTCAGGTTTTGTTTTTCAGCTGGAGTGGTGATGCAGTTTATGTGTCTGGCTGCATTACTCCGTCCCATGTCATATTACGAGGAGCTGCACTCCGCTGAACTGAAAGAATGTAACTCCCTGGCTGACAAACCTGCTCCTGCTATTGTGCTAACTGATGATCTGGGGGAAGAGAAAATTATGTTAAAAACCAAATCCGATTCATATCAAGATGTACAGGCAACCACTAATGCGTATAATGAGGTTTGAGTACTATGACAGACATTCAGTATGAGAGTGCACTCGCATGCTTTCACCTCAATCCCATTTAATATGTTGGAGGAATCCTTTACAAAGGACATAGCTATATAATCACTGCAACAGGGCCCGGAGTTAGAAGAGACTTTGGAGATAAAAAGTTTAGATCCCAAATGCCCAGCTTTAGAAAATATCTTGCTGACTTATCCTACTCAAATACTGAACATTATTGATTCATTGATCAGAAATGTTGAGCTAAAATTAGAGATTTTGCTTTCTCAGGTTGCTGACATCCAGAACTGCATCCCTCATCTACCTCCATTCAGCGCAGGATTGAGCCCGCGCTGCTGCTTTCATAGAATTATCCTCTGCCTCTATGGGCACTTTTCACAAACACGGAATTTACAAGCCATAGTCAGTATCATAGTGTGGCACAAAATTCATCCTTGTCATGTTTCCTTTGGCCTTGATGATCCCTGTATAACCAAAACTCATAACCATGTTTGGTGCATCTGACCTTGTACCCTCAAAGATTATAAATTTACAGCACCTAGGAACACTTGAACGGGAAACGCTGAGACCGGTTGTTAGACCAGCCACCAATGCTGAAAGTCCCCCCACCATTAAAGACGGGTTGTGCACACTGTTTTTCAAAAGACTTTCTCTGTTCACCCAACAGGGAGTGGGTGCCTGGGTCTTTTCAGAGCTGGGGAAAAGGTGTGAGGAAGAGGCACCCCACCTCAGTTACGTCATTGCCAGCACAAACTAGCTTTTTAGCAGCCACTTTCCAACAAGGCCATCGGCTATAAAGACAACCTTTATTTATAGGAGCAGACAAACTTTCTGGTGACTCATCATCACCCCAAGAATGAACTTATTCTGTCACACGTCACTCTGGCATCGGACACTTTCGCCGGATCAGCCGTCTTCTATGATACTGACCAGCCCACTACAGAGGCTGATCGGTTTAATCTACGAATTGCTATTTACCCCAAGATGATCTACTTTGGGTTAACTGGTCTCTGCTATGAGTTAGGTGTATCAATAGTCTATCAGTGCACCCCTCCACTGGCTAATGCTAATGGTGAGTTACATGTAAACCTTTCAGTCATGGGATGGGATACTGATGTGAATATGGATTGGCAAGCAGTTTCTAAGTTGACCCGAAGATATTCTCATCGTGTTTTGTTGTCATCAGAAGAGAACGGATGCATCGGACTTGTTTAAAGTTTTATGTAAAAGGTAGACAACTCCACAAATTGAATTTACGCTAATGCAGAGTTATTTGTTCTTTAAAGAAAAGGCAACCCCTGGTGTATTTGTAGCAACCCCCCTGCACCATTTACTTCGATGTTTATGGCAACTGCCTATATCCATATTCATATCAATGGTTGTTAGTCTGTCTCTTCAGGCGACTGCTCTGCAGTATACTGCCGAGTCCCAGGATCACCCCTCGTATAATTATCATTTGCTGAAGCGCCCCTGTTGAATTAGAACACTTCTCAGTACGTAACTCACTACATAACGTTACTTTGAAGCAGTGATAACTTTGCATTCAAATCTGTCATTTGCAACAAAAACAGGAACTGATTTATCAAACATTTGGAATGAATCATTCCAATTCCTAAACCCAAATGAGTTCTGGCTCAATTCGAGCCAGCATGGGTAGGCACAACTCCTAATAGTCGTACACAACTAGCTAACAACTAGCTAACAACTAGCTAACAGGGTGATACTAGCTAACGGGGTGATACTAGCTAACGGGGTGATACTAGCTAACGGGGTGATACTAGCTAACGGGGTGATACTAGCTAACGGGGTGATACTAGCTAACGGGGTGATACTAGCTAACGGGGTGATACTAGCTAACAGGGTGATTTTCTGACTATTAGGTTGCCGTTTTGCCCTCCCTCTATCCATCATTTCTATTAAGTTGTATCTATTTCCTTTTGTGTAATAAAATATCAGCAAATTACTATGTAGGCGTGTCCAAGGGTACTGTAGCTCTTGTGCTGATAGCTGGAGGTGTGATGGAAATGATCAGTCGACCGTTAAATGGTTGGATAGCGGACAGAAGGATCATGACAGCAGTGCATCAGTACGCCCTCTGTACCTTTATAGCGTCTGTTGCATGTATTTTGTGCGCCATTATTTCCGGGCTGCCAGGTGAGCTGTTTTGGCATGGTGTATCATACTAACGGCTAACATTGGTGGCCTACCTTTCTCTGATACAATCGAGTTAATGTACATGAGTGCAGACTTGTCAGAAACTATTGAGAACTTCGGGTATGGTAACGTGGCCTGTTGCAGGAGATGACGACTCCATGACGACTTGTCTTGGGGCGGCGCGGTTTGCCGGGGGTGGAATGCACTTCCCTCGAGGTCCTTATCCGCCTATTTGAATTCTGCTCTCTGGTGATCAAAATCGATTGATTCGATTTTGAGTTATAATAAATTTTGATGTGTTTTGAGTTAACACACTCATTTTAATATAGTGTAGCGATTGCACCAATATCCGATTTTTCTCAACATTTTTCAAAGAAAGATTTTCGACCTATAATATACAACTTATGCAAAGTCGGGACAAATGAGTGTATTTCACCTCTCGCGATTCCATTTTATTATGTGCGTTTCACATTGTTTATAAACTTTTAGGAGTTATCATAGCTGTAACTGGAATGTCCACAGTTGGCACATCTGTGTTTAGTCTATTACCCGCTATCCTGGAGGAGGTCCTGGGACCGCAAGCAGTCATTAGTGCTATGGGAATTGGTAATCTTTATCGAGCTGCTGCATTTCTTGCGTCTACTCCTATTGCAGGTAAGTTATTTGTACATGCAGAGAAAGAGGGTTTGGCTACTTTTGGGTGGCTGTGTTGCCATGACAATGTCTTTCTTTTTATTGATATTATATGGATAAAAAATCACCAATCACAGGGTCAGGCAACTGATTGGTGCTTCTGGCATCTCAAATAGATGCAAACTACGCAGAAATCACTACTGTTATATTATGAGTAGCCATATCCAATTTACAAAGTTGTCTACAGTATCCATAAAATTTATAGTGAGTCCAATGCAGCTGTCCCGTTTGGATGATGTCATAACACAATGAGGCTGTTTGCGAAGAGAGCCATGTACTGTGGACCGATTGGCAATTCATATATATATTCATATCAATGCTTCTTGACTTGTCTCTTTGTTCTTATATGGTTAAGAACCTGTTGGAACAGTGAAACCACCCACAGACTTTTCCCTATGTGGCACATAGATGCAACAAGAAATGCGAAATACTGTTTGTATCAAAGAGTAATCCAAGTCCCGTGCTACCAGTGGTGTGTTTTTATATGTACATGCTAGCGTGACAGCGCTATGGATGCCAGTGGCAGCGTTATGGATGCCAGTGACAGCGCTATGGATGCCAGTGACAGTGCCTGATGCACATGGGGATAGTTCTGACAGGAGATACGTTACATCTCCACATAGCAAAGGTCAATGACCTGAATAAAATTCCCTTATGCATAGAGTTTTCCTCTGGATAACTCAATGCCCTTTTGTCACTGAACTAGGTGATGACATTCCTGCCGGGTCACTGCCCAGGTGTTGACGGCTCCATTTGTTTGTCATTTCAGGGGCTTTATACGGACGTTTTCATCAATGGGAGGACGTCTTTATTTTTATTGGCTCAGCAATGTGTCTCAGCTCAGGGCTTGTAGCTGGATATTCTGCCTTTGAACATCTCAGGCAGAAAAGACGGACGAATGCGGAGGCTATATCTAACACCTAGCTAGAGATGCACAGATACTGATCGAAAGCAGTATCTGTTCTTATTTTTCACCAACCGGTCATTGCCTCGTCATAAGTGTGAGCTTTTGGTAGTTATTATTACCAGTGACGTATAAGACTTGGATGTCATTTACTATTGACAACATTCATCAAGACTTCTGCTTCAGGCTATATAATTATAGTGGGCTGCACTTCAGGCTATGTAGTTATAGTGGGCTGCACTTCAGGCTATGTAGTTATAGTGGGCTGCACTTCAGGCTATGTAGTTATAGTGGGCTGCACTTCAGGCTATGTAGTTATAGT
>Ga0224511_10000610_pt1 | contig 17979 bp, 12 predicted proteins | sample SF_May12_sed_USG_2_FD_169988 | JGI IMG/M metagenome (GOLD analysis project Ga0224511, IMG submission 169988) | Sediment microbial communities from San Francisco Bay, California, United States - SF_May12_sed_USGS_8_1 | ecosystem: Environmental > Aquatic > Marine > Sediment | place: USA...
AACACAATTATAATTGGTAAAATACCCCCATACAACACATTTATATTCCAGGAAACACCCCCCACCCACCGAATTTTAATTGATTTCCGTTCCACCCCCCCGATGCCGTTTTTCCTGGAACAGCCCTTACTGGCTAGGCTCAAATTTAAAACATGCATAATATGTTAAATCTTTTAACAAAGGGGCTCCTTTGCAGACTGATTGAGTGACACAAAAACAGTACTTTTTGAAAACTTGCATTTTCTTGTTACTTATGTTTTTAGGGCATCAAAACCTATTTTGTGGTACCTTAATATGTTCTCTTTGAGCGGGCCATTTATTTAAATCTTGTCATTTATCTGTTGACCTTAGAAAAGTGTTGCAACGCTTTACCCAGGTAAACAGCTAAATTACAGGTCTTAATAAAATATTAACTAATAGAGGGAAATATTGAGGTACCAATAGATAGGTTTTGATGCCCCCAAAATGCTAGTAACAAGAAAACGAAGGTTTTCGAAAATTACTTTTTTGTGTGTTACACAACCAGTCCACAAGGGAGTCTCTTTAAAATTCTAATCACTGAAGTATACAACAATAAATGCATGATAGACTGGTGCATGAATCTTACAATTTAACATTATGAGGGTTTGGTGCAAAACAATTTTAACTACATTATTTTAATAACCAGTTACAATAGTGTTGCACCAAGACCTAGAGACTGAATTTAAGTCATTAGATATAAACGGAATATTGTGTTAGCATGTTGATCCGTCGGTTTGTATCACTTCGAGTTGCCTGTGTAAAGTCGTATCACGCGAGACCGAAGGTCGAGCGTGATGCGACTTTACACAGGCAACGAGAAGTGATACAAACCGATGGATCAATATGCTACAAACCGATGGATCAATATGCTAACGTAATGTTCCTTTTATTATATACCTTTTCTATAACTTTTCTAAAAGTTTAGATCCAAAAACAACTGATTTACATTGAAATTTACGCCAAAATCTAAAAATAACATCGGTGTGACGTCACAGCTCCCCTGCTATTGATTACACAAGGTAGGAGGGTGATACAGGATTTTAATCCGTTACACACGAAGGAAGTATGATACGGGATTTTCAATCTGGCCTGTTGTATTTGTTAGCTTGTATTGTATACAGATCATTTATAGGTATATAAAAAAAATTTGTACCAAACAAAAATATCTGATTCCACATATTTTTACGAAGCTACAAACATAAACACACAAATCATACAGTGCACCAAACACAGACTAGACTACCACCGGGCAACGAGGGATGTACACACAGACATGAAACGTCCTACACAGGAAACTGACAGCTGCTTAGCGTGACCAAGAACATGGGCTAATCTTTTGACAGAATTTAGCAGAATTGTGAAGCAATCTTTTCAGGCAGTTTACTAGTAGATGTTGAGAAAAAGAATGTTGGCAGATGCATACCAATAAAAAATCTACCAAATACTAATATTTAAAATTGCAAATTCTAAAATAGTTTAAAAAGAGCAAAGTAAATTATTTAGTCAATGTTATTTGATTATAAAGTTAGTGAAATAAAACATTAGTTTTATCATTTTAAAGAGTGGAAAAGAAGATAATAAAAGAGTACACTATAGTCTGTGAATTTCAGTGTGAAATGAAAATCAAGGAAGGTAACCCCAGTGTGCATGTCAGTAGCCTGGGGAGGAGTTGTGGGCCTTCTATTGACTGGTTACTGTGTCTTACATTGCTAGACTGGTTACTCCACGGTGACAGACTTGGCCAGATTACGCGGGCAGTCCACCTAGAAAACCACAGCATCTGTCAACGTTAGGCACCGGCCACCAACATAGCCACAACACATACAACTATGGTGATAATGAATGTGTACTAGAAAATAAAATATCATAGTGTTGATATCAACATAATTAAAGAGTGTACAGTCTAAATATAAGCCACTTATTTTAACATTGTTGTACATGGAAGTGTTGTATTCATGGTTCATTAACTCATAATTAATCTGAAGGATTTCTGATAAAATTGAATGAAACTGGTTGTAAACAGTTAAAAAGAGTTTTATGAGTACATGTATATATTTTGTATGTATGTATGTAACTTAAAATCTTAGTAGTTAAATTGTATAATGTACATGGTATTATGGTTTCAATAACTGGCACATCAACAGTATGTAAATATAATTTACTGTTGCATAAAACCTTTGCTAGGGCTGCTAGTAAGAGTTAGTATCAATTAGAACCTTCTTCCCATTTTGCATAAATGAAAGCAAGATAAGAATCGTGATTTTGGAGCACACAACAAAATAGTTTACATCAGTAATATTTGACATAAATTATAATATCACCCTACTGATCATACTTTCTTTTATTTGAATAGTATTTCAGCAAAAAGAATTATAAATAAAAAACATCTGGTATATAAAGTTTATCAAATATATATTTATGATTTATAGAAATATCAAGACACTTGATAAATGAGAGATGTAGTGAAACATGAATGTGAACTTGATTCCAAATCTTTATTAGGCTTGATGGACATCAAATGACAAGTGCAGAAACAGAAGTGGGATCAGTAACAACAAAGAATGGCTAAATCAGACATTTTTCCGCTACAATATTTATGTGTTTATGTAACTGTTTGAAGTTCCTACAGTTTGAAATTAACAGATTTGTCACCAACTACTTTAAACAGACTTCAGCTTTTAAATACAATTATTGCTCCTTTTGACCATTGTACCATTACAAAGCCTTCACCAATATTAAACATTTACTGCCAAGACCACAAAAAAATGCCTGATTTCAGAGAATTAGGGCATACTTACACAACATGCCCCACCCACCACATCCAGTACACATACGATGGTTTGTTGTGATAAAAAAAAAATTATTTACCAGTTTTTATTTGTTTTAAAGAGATGAAAGAAAATCATATGTAATGGAATAGTGTCAAGACTTAGGTAATAAAAATTACAAAGCAAGTACCCCCTCATCCAGTGAATTGCTTTGAACACTTTGCTAGTAGGCAGACATTTTAGATGAATGATGTAATACAGTATTACTAAGTTAAAGTTTATCACAGAGAGGACGAGGAGCTATGTGTACTTGGTGGTGGGTGGGGTGGGGTAGCCAGGGGTCACACATCCTGGCAGAATGCCAGCAGACGTGCGAGGAGGGAGGCTTACATCGTATCCACGGAGCACGGCCATGTGGAAGGAGAGCAGCTGGAAGGGGATCACCGTGACTACCCCTTGCAGGCAGTCGACGGTGTGCGGCACACACACGACCTTGGAGCCAAACAGCCCCACATCCTCATCCCCCTGGTTACAGATTATATAGGGCTCCCCCTACAACCAAGACCAGCACACAGCCATCAGAGACCGCAGCTACACAGACATACTCTCTACCTGAGCTAGCTGAGACCAGCACACAGCTATCGGTGATCCAGCCACACGGACACACTTACTACCTGAGCTAGCTGAGACCAGCACACAGCCATTGTTGACCCCAGCCACATGGACTTACTTACTACCTGAGCTAGCTGCCTTTTCACATTGCCATGGTAATGTGTGAACTAGAACTATGTTTCCTTGCTTCCATAGCAACCAATGAACAAGGTCATGAGGTCACTTAGAGATGACCTTAAGTTACCTTGACAGTCGAAGGTCATCATCATCTGTCTGAGACCTTGAGCTATCCCTTGGCTGAGTTGTGCAGGGATTATGGGGGCAAGAGATAAAAGCTATCTAGTCATCTAGTAAAGGACTCAGAAGGGGAGGTCACTGCACACTAGGGTAGGTTTCTGGGGTAATGTCCCTTTATCTGTGGTAAGGGTTTGTGTTAGTCATATAATTCTATCTAAAAGCACTGCATACTACTGGCATGTAAAAGAGTTCACACATAATCCTTGTACTTCGAACATTATAAACTATGCAAATCACCCATGTGGGCCACAGAACTAGATTTGATTAAGTAAATTGTAATAAGTGAGCACTCTTTCACATACCACACTAAACATGAAGACCAATATGACAATCATTATGAGATCAAATGATTACCCACTGTGTTAAAATTTAATCAAATTAAATTTAAGAAAATGATCTTTAACATAAGCAATCTTTATAGATATGTGTTATCTTCAAAATAAATCTCACATTAATTTCTATTGGCCAAGCATGAAATGCACAAGTAAATTACCAATTTGTTAGTCTATAAGTAATTTCAGATACAAGCACACTACAAGCATTCACAGTCAAAATGTTAGCCACAAAACACACAAACTGCTCCAAGACACGTCTAGCAGAAAATACAAACACACTGAAAGCATGCAGATCTTGGGTACAGCTGTATAAATGGTGTCTAGCTACTAAAATGCTTAACCCACTGATTCAAAGTGGGCCTTAACACTGTGTTATTAGACATTGTTGTATTGGTTTTAATTTGGTGTAATAGTTAAGGCACAAAACCACAACTACCCTGAATATATAAATAATCTGAATATCTGTTTTAACAATTTTCGTAAGCATGGAAAATTAAGTTTATATAAACTAAGCGAATCCCTTATGATTACATTTTGCACAAAAACTATACAGGCACACAAATGTCTGATAACACAGCACTATCCCATCAGCCCCCTTGACAGCACGACAGCAAACAGCACACTACAGAGAGAGGCTAGCCAATCACTACCCAGCGCCTCTTACATCGTATTTTTTCAGCTGGGCAATATGAAGTGACAACAGTTGCATGGGGATCACGGTCAGAATGCCCTGAAGGCAGTCGATCGTGTGTGGCACGACAATGTAGCGCTGACCCAGCGCCATTGTTTCCGCGTCGTCAACGTTACAGATTAACACTGGGTCGCCCTACAACGAGCATCATACACGTCATACACAACATTCGGTATACAGGTACATGCTTCATTAACAATGCTCCAAACTTAAGCTGAACAAAAAAACAAACTTAACCCTACAAACGAAAAATAACACATAAAACGAGCTGAACAAAGATAAAAAGTTGCAATTTGGTCCAAGACATGTATCATCAAACATTTTTTGTTAATTTAAGTTGACATGTTTAATTTCAGAACAAAGTACAAGAAATGTATTTATATAGTCGGTCGATTTTGGACAATGGAATTGTTTAAGTGTGTGACCAAAAATATGATTTTAAAATTTGTGGGTTTGCTGAAGAAATAAATCCATGGAAACAAGTACTTCATCCAAAACAGCATTCAAAATTAAATGTTTATTTTGTGAATGATTATCATCAATGGTTAGCATTTAAAGAGACAATCATGAACAATGCAACATGAAGACTGCATGCATGAGATACTGAAACACAACAGCTAACATCGACCATACATTTCTAGTACAAGCGCCTATCAATTATTATTATTAGAAAACTAAATTAAGGGATTGGTGCAAATCTATCGTAACTTGTTATATAAAATAAGGTTCCTACAAAAGATTTGCACCAAGCCCTCGAAATGCTATTATACACAGTCCCGTATAGCACACTGTTACTGCCAAAGTAAAGTATTGAAAATCTGTTTTAATACTATGATATGGAAACTCATTAAAATAATGAGTATGATACCTATTGTATTTTCTTTTATTAAAATATCTAACTTGAAAAAATCTCAAATTATGCCTGCAATCTCATTTGTTTGTGTAATATATAATTATTTTGATAGGCCCTTGTATACTGCAACAGACTGTTTGCAAACAAAAGATTTTACACGAGTTCTAAAAACCCAATGCCATTCAAAACATTCAAAACTTAATGAGAAATTTACAGAAACTGAACCTAAAATATTAACTTTGCAACCTTGCTCAGCACCTTAATGTAGACTTTTTAAGAATGTCTAATCCTGTAACAATTTATGACTGAAAATCAACTGTTGACATATGTGGCCAGTATACAGTTTAGAGTTAAATTAATTAATTTTAATTTCCCCCTAAGTGACCCAAGAAGTAAATGGCTAAGGTTGCAATTTTTTTTTTACAATTTCGAATTTATTTACCCATGAAGCACCATTTATTTATAGAAAGGTACAAATATTTTAAATAGAAATAGTTTTAATATAAAATATTTTACAGAGCTTTTGCCATGAAAACTTTATAAAAGTCAGGCCATTTAATGGGTCTGTTACTAAAGGGGGAAACCCATGTTATTTTTTTCAACAATAGCCTTGATGAAGACTGACTAAACAACAAGCATGCTGCAACATAAATATTAGTTAAGGTCTACAAGCCACTGTTAAGGACAATATTCTCCATAATGTACACAGGGCGGAAGATAAAACATTTCTTAAATCAATGCATACATATAATAAACACAATAAAATGTTTTCATGTAAAACATGATTTTTTTTTAGACAACTGTTGTTTTAAAACATTATAGCATCTTCTGCCCTACAAAAGGAAAAATAAAAGATATAGTTTTGCTTTTCTGTAAGCTGTAGAGAAATATAAAAAAGATTTTTATCACAAAAACACACACATATGAAAACAACAAAAGCAATCACACAAAATATTAATACTTGCATGTTTAAATGTTTATTGAGATATTTTAAATATATTATGATAATTTAATAAGCTATTTTAATTTTAAAACTAAGTAAAAGTCACAGTAGAAAGAAAGCAATCAACTTACATGTCGAGCCTTAACTTGCTGTAAAGCATTGATGCATTTCTGAAAAAGATAGAAGTGTTATTTACATTTTATGCATTAAGAACAAAAATTTCAACCATCTAAGTTCAAAATCGTAGGCTTGTAACAGTCAAACAGTTCTTAGAGCAAATGATTGACTACCTTGCAACTCTGGAGGTTATGTTTATGCTTAAGCATTTTACAGATATTATCATGTTGCAAGTTTTTATTAAAATATTATTTTGGTCAAAACAGCCTCACTTTTACCCAACCTCCCAGATTTTAATAAAACCCCTGATTTCCAGGTCCTAGTTTAAACAAGACGGGTGTTTAGTTGAACAATTGTGTCGCCCTTAGATGTTTGTCAGAATAACAAAGAAGTCAATAAAAAGGGACAAAACTCCTGCAAATGTGACCTTGACCTAATGAAATTGGTATCATCATGTCCATGTTGTCATAAGCAATATAAAACATAGAAGACTAACTTAGAAATGGCAGTTATAGCCAACATAAAGTTTAGGCGACAGACCGACAAATGGACGGACAAACGCACAAAGCAATCGCTATGTATCGCCTTTTCTTCGAAAGGGCGACCCGATAACCCCTGCAAGCCCGGTGTACCCACCTTGTAGACCTTGTCGCGGGTGACGATCATGAGTACCGGCATGGACTTGTCCACCAGGGCCAGGGGACCATGCTTCAGCTCACCCGCCAGAATGCCCTCCGAGTGCATGTACGTCAGCTCCTTGATTTTCTGCCAGATGGACAATAGATTCAATAAAATTAGGCTTTTAAAAGTGTTGAACAAAACGTGATAAAACTGTAATTTTATTTATTAATGGAAATTTGCATTTCAAAACAACTTGACAAAATTCAAAATCCAGAAATATCTTTCTGCCACAAAAGCGAATATATTTTGTATCTCCATTACTAAAACACTTGAATTTCATTTATCGTTATGTAAGTACACTGTAATCAATGAAATTCATTGTCACCTTGACTTTAAAGAAATTAATCCATAACCTTGACCTTTGACTTCTGACCTTGACATACCTAATAAGGGACATGTTGTGAAGCTGTAGCTGCAACCCATCATATACAGGAATGTGTTTTACATTTAAACCACAAACAAAGAAACAACATAGTGGTAGCTACACAACTGCTTGCCTCCTAACAAACCACTGAGCTGACTCACCAGTGCACCCTCCAGGCAAGTTGCGAAGTTGTAACCACGACCCATGACGAGAAGCGATCTCTTTTCGTAGAGTTCCTCAGCTAGCCGCTTGACGTCGTCATTCATGTCCAGCACTTGCTGAATCTGGTCTGTAAGGGCAACAAGAGGATATGGCAATCATATCCCTGATCTACTGGATTAAAACTGACTATGTACTGTTATAAATGAATAAAATGATCAAGATTGACAGTTGGGACACTGTACATTAACCAAAATTGATACTTTTATTACATCTAGTTTATTTTTTGAGGTAACGTTGGTCTTAATAGTGATTTAAACATACATCTCAGTCGTTAAAACTTCTCACACTGTTTTTAAGAATCTTAGCTGACCAATACCAATGTAAAATGCACCAGTTAATGACTACTGCCCATCTTCAATTAAAAGCAGGGACAACATGTAGCAGAAATCAATTCATGATGACATCACCCCACCATGTGGAAGCCTGTGGGGTACCTGGTAGTTTCTTGAGCCCCTGTATGATCTCCTTGCGTCTCTCCTGCATGGAGATGCGGTCATCACACATCATGAGGCCGAACATCACCAGCGAGATGAACTGGGACGTGTACGCCTGTAACATAGAGAGAACAGCAGGTGCTAAAGTGTTGTTCACGTTACACGAATCATTGTGTTATATTGTGACCTGAGTAAAAAGTTCTGATGTTAAACTTTTTAATTATATGTAGTGAAACAAGCTAACTGTTACAACTATATTAAAAGTGTTCATCATTAAATTTAAATACAATAATTTTAAATTATATTTCACCAGAATAAGTGTCCCTTTTCAGGCCCTCTATTATTAAACCATAATATGCAATAATTAAAATATTAGTAAAGTATTGATCTGTTGTTTTTCCCAAAAAACACAATATCTATTATGAGCCCCACCTTGGTACTAGCGACGCCTATCTCCGGCCCGGCGTTGATGTGCACGCCACAGTGTGAGTGGCGACTGATGCTGCTGCCGACGGTGTTGGTGATGCCCACAATCAGGGCGCCACGGCCCTTACAGTAGTTCAACGCCATCAACGTGTCTGCTGTCTCGCCTGAAAACAGGGTAAAAATATATATGCTTGTAACTACTTAGTACTATATCGCATGACTTTATGGGGAAGTCGGTGAGTCATAAGTAATTGTAGGATCGAGTGTTTTACTCAATAGGATAAAAAAAGTCTTTGATGTCAGAAGGAATGAAGTCCTCTGAAATTAATGGTTCAGTTCATTCAAGAAGAGAAACAAACATAATGAGACGAGAAGCCGTACCTGACTGTGAGATGAAGAAGCAGACGTCATCTCGGAACACGGGCGTGGATCGGTCGAGGAAGTCACTGGCCAGCTCCACCATCACGGGCAGCTCTGTCAGCTCCTCCAGCAACTGACGAGTCTACAACACACCAGCAATTCATGTATCGACAGAACGCTTGAACTGACACCCGATTCTTAGACAATTGCAGGAAATCATGGTACCTCAAACACTGCATATGCGTGTACCCAGCAAAATACAAAATATTTAGTTTTCTGATTGGCCCAAATGACATTGTGCGTATTGTGGTTAAGTAATTTCCCACATTTGTTGAAACAAGCCTCATTTCAGATGGTCCGACAAACAGGTTGGTGATATGTCAATTACCTAGAGCTTAAGTCTGGAAACAACTATGTAACAGAACACACTGTAGCTCTATCAAAATATAGATAGAGGGCCAGCCAAAAACCCATGTTTCAAACAAACTTTAAAAAGAAATGTCGATTTTTTCAAATAAATATTAATGTGAACACCAAACTCACTGCGACAGCGCTGTGGTAGCTTGTCCCACACGCGATGAAGAGCAGACGTCTGCATCGTTTGATCTCGCTGATGTACTCCCGCAGACCTCCCAGCATCACGGTGTTCTCCTCAAAGTTGACACGCCCTCTCATCGTGTTTACCACCGACTCCGGCTGCTCGAATATCTCCTTCTGCATGAACGTGCCATACTCGCCTGCAGACGTATAGTTTTGTTAATTTTGAATGTTTGCATTTTTTTAAAAGACTATTTATAAATAAAAACTTAAACAAACTACAGCCACATTTTGTAGGCAGGCATCTTAAACGTGTTTTCAAACATGCACATAGACAGTCATATAACATCCTACTGTACATGATGACAAATATAAGACTGCACCAATCTCACATATTAAATTATTAAATTTCTTATTTGCATAAAAAAATTTAGATTTCAAAGAAGCCAGTGCCCTATTTTAAGACTAAAGAAAATTTGAACCAAGGCTAAATAAAATGGCACAATTAAAATTTTATTAATTAACTTAAAAGGCAACAGCCATAAACTTAGTAACTCAGTTCCATGTGTTTTAAGATTACATTTTGAAATATCGCCAAGCCATTTACTAGCAGATACCTAACGGCCGCGGACTTATGATTTTAAATGCCCAAAACGCTAATTTTTCCCATTTTTTTCTTCGCTGGCTTCGCTTGCGATTGATTTTAAGCATAATTTTAATAGAAATATGGCCAAAACACGTTAAAATTTGACGTTTACTTCAACCTTCAACACTTTCAGTGAATGTCTACCCCCCAAGGTCAAATCCGGGATCCGCCACTGCCATTGCCCCACCTTTCATGATCTCCTGGAGCTCCAGCTGCAGGGTCTGTATTTCCCGCTGGGACGGTTCCAGGTCCAGCTTGCTGCTGTCGCCGGGCGTCGATCGCCGGATACGGTGCAGCGTCAGGCAGCCTTTTGTCACCGCGGCCACATCATCATCCTCCAGGAATATCACCTGGTTTGTGTGCTCGATGATTGCACTACGGGCAAAATAACACTCGATGATTGCACTACAGGCAGAATAACACTTGATGATTGCACTTCAGGCAAAATAACACTCGATGATCGCACTACAGGCAAAACAACACTCGATGATCGCCTTTCAGGATAAAAAACGGCTATTAGTTGAATTTAGCTACTTTTTCTTCTCTTGATCAAGGTCTTTTAATCACAAAGTTTGTTCTTGTAAGTACATTGTATCACTTCTAGTACTTTCTTTTTTAAGAACTATTTATAAATACTTTCAAACAACCTTTTAAGTAATTTCCTTTTATTCTCATTTATATTTATTATAAGGTTACAGTTGACAACTGTTATGTTCATTTATAGAAACAGTTATTATAAGATCTGATTTCTACAAACCCAAAGCACGTTATTTAACTTTTTTAACATAATGGGAAACTTCCCCATTCCACATAACAAGCACAAAATTTACAAATACACAAAAGGTGACAATAAATTACATGAAGACATTGCTGCTAATAAAACAGAAATAAAAATGTCATTAAAAAACCTGAGTACTATAATCCCTCTTGAAAATGAACTTTGATAGCTCTTGTTATTTATCTGCCATATTCAAAAAGATATAAACTAATCATTTTTGGAAAAAAAAAGTATCACAATAAATCTTACTGATATCAAAAACAAACATAATATTCAATCAATGATTGATCGACACCACTAATGCTTGAACAATCAGTGCACTATGCAGTTCATATAGGGGACATATAATTAGGATTTCCAAGGTGTTTCAAGAATCAAGAGTATAATCACATGCGGCTAGTCTATAGAAATCATACCCATACCCTAACTAATGTTTTTTCTCTATCTGTCCTAAAACCAATCTCTCCCAATCTTTTTCGCTAACGGTCAAAATGTTTTAATTGTAATTGGGCAATATATAGCCAACGAACCCTTTCATATAAAATTCCAGATTTTTACCCAACCCCATCTGAATGTTGGCCCTACCTGGCATCGGAAGCGAAGAAGTATTCCACCTCCCTGTCAGGGCCGACTGTGTGGTACTCCGACTCCGAGTATTGACGGCTGGCAGACGACGGTAGCCCAAAACCGTGACTGTCTGTAAACGAGGGCCGGTACATGAGTAATGGTTAACAAAATGAGGGGCATCACATAAAGTAACAAGGAAGAGTTAATAATCTCAATGTATATATCTACATGGTGTTTTCATGCTAGTAATCAAGGCTTTTTGAAAAGCAGACTTTTTTAGAATGGATGGTTGATGTATTGAAATATATACATTTGTGCAAATAATCGTGTTTCCTGTGTACCAGACAGCAGATCAGGTATTAATAATGAGTAACAATTAGAAAAAACTTGTTTTCCCAGTTTCTTGTCATTAATAAAGAATTTAATTAGGTTAAATATGCATAAACATGAAATGTGTTTTAAGAAAAAGGATATGATACTCTACAGAAGGGTAAAGTGATATTCATGCAGGGTGTGGAATAGAGTCAATATCTGATTATATAAATATCAGTGACAGAGAGGGTTCATCAGTCATCAACAGCTATTTTATAGTACGACTTGCCATTGTATTGTTTGTCTTTTATTGAATAGCACAGTTTATAGCAAGAAGTAAAAAAATACTTTATTTAGTAATAAAATTTGTACAAATATAAAATAGGTTTGATTTATTAATATGGTGAAATTTTTATTAGGTTTAGAAAATAGAATGATTCCAAGTAATTACTTATTTAGTAAATAAAAAATATAAGTAAAATCAGGAACAATAAAAAAGAGAAGGTAAATTATTCTTTTGTGAGCTAAAACATTAGTTTTGTGCATTCAGAAATCATATTAATTTGCCTTCTACAAAATAATAATAGAGGAGGAAAAACACTAACTTCTTAACATTGTGTGCATGTGAGCCAAAAACCCAATAATACATGAAAATGATAAAATAAGATCTATAGTAGTGAAATTTCATTTTCTATGAGAGAAAAATGAGATTTTGCAACTGAAGTATGTTCTTTACTGCACTTGCATCACATGACAATTCAGGACTGACTAGCTCATCAATGTCTGTTTGAGTTTCACATGACAATTCAGGACTGCCTTGCTCAACAATGTATGTTTGAGTTTTACATGACAATTCAGGACTGACTTGCTCATCAATGTCTGTTTGAGTTTCACATGACAATTCAGGACTGCCTTGCTCACCAATGTCTGTTTGAGTTTTACATGACAATTCAGGACTGGCTTGCTCATCAATGTCTGTATGAGTTTCACATGACAATTCAGGACATACTTGCTCATCGATGTCTGTATGAGTTTTACATGACAATTCAGGACTGACATGCTTATCAATGTCTGAGTTTTACATGACAATTCAGGACTGACTTGCTCATCAATGTCTGTTTGAGTTTTACATGACAATTCAGGACTGACTTGCTCATCAATGTCTGTATGAGTTTCACATGACAATTCAGGACATACTTGCTCATCGATGTCTGTATGAGTTTTACATGACAATTCAGGACTGACATGCTTATCAATGTCCGAGTTTTACATGACAATTCAGGACTGACTTGCTAATCAATGTCTGTTTGAGTTTTACATGACAATTCAGGACTGACTTGCTCATCAATGTCTGTTTGAGTTTCACAAGACAATTCAGGACTGACCTGCTTATCAATGTCTGTTTGAGTTTTACATGACAATTCAGGACTGACTTGTTCATCGATGTATGTTTGAGTTTCACATGGCAATTCAGGACAGACTTGCTCATCAATGTCTGTTTGAGTTTTACATGACATTTCAGGACTGACTTGCTAATCAATGTCTGTTTGAGTTTTACATGACAATTCAGGACTGACTTGCTCATCGATGTATGTTTGAGTTTCACATGACAATTCAGGACTGGCTTGCTTATCGATGTCTGTATGAGTTTTACATGACAATTCAGGACTGACATGCTCATCAATGTCTGAGTTTTACATGACAATTCAGGACTGTCTTGCTCATCAATGTCTGTTTGAGTTATGGTTAAAAAATGGATGTTAATCCATCTTATCTAAAAGGTTATTAGTTTATATACTTTCTCTTAAGTACTGTAGGAGACATTTTATAACACCATTTAAAAGTTATTCTGATCTAATAAATGACTGTTTAACAATATACATTGAATGACAACAATTAAAATCCAATAATGTACTAAGACTTCTTTCAAAACCGCGCTCAATAATCAAAATTATGTCTCATAAGGCATAACATTATGAATATCAGGTTAGTTCGCCATGACTATAGCTTTAGCAGTAACTGTAAAAATGAATATCCTTACTTTTAATAAGTCCATTCCAAAGGCCATATTTGTGATATTAACAGCTTTTCATTTATGTAAATTCTATACATGTATAATCATGAGAAAGCAGTGAAGATATTTATTATATGAATAAAACTCTCTCTAAAGAAGTATTTTTGAATGTATTGGAAAACCCTGCACTTGAATAAAGTACATGTACCATCAAGAGCTTCTTTTAATCTATTTCACAAATCCAAGGAGATAAAAATCTAGGTAAATATACCAACAGACTAGATTTACCCATATACCATTTTCCCAAAGTTTTTTCTCTAATGCTGTTATTTCAGGACTTCATCGAAAGTCTTCTAGTTATGTATTATAATTCTATATTATTTTTTAGTTTAAAGGTTAGAGAGGAAGTTCCATTCGGCAGCGAGAAAGGCAAGCAAACAAAACACAACAGAAGCCAGACTTGCAATCTGCATTGTACACACACAGTTGTGCGACACACATTTAACAGTTTCAAGGCTTTTCTCGTTCAACAATTTTTTTAAACTTATATTTTTACTTTTGGACAAATAAAACAAATGCACCCTTACATGTATCCCTGGATATGAACAGGTAACGAAAGTCAAGGTATTTCTAGAAAATGTATAACATATACTGACAATGTATATGCCTTAGTTTTATGTGTTTCATTTCATTTTTAGAATTTTCACTGCAAAAATGTAACAAATAATATATGTATAGTAGGGAAACTATTGAAAGAAAAAATGTGAATAGCTCTTTTGTAATTTTTAGCTGAAACACTTGATTAAAACCAGCCTTTGTTATATGAGTAACTATAAAGTTTATATGCCGTGAAACTGTAATGATTTGCACATCATTATTTCGTATGTGTAAGATCTATACCTCCATCTTTCTTAGGTTTCAGGCCTATTAATCAACAATAAAAAACATTTACTTTTTTGTTATACAATCAATCATAATAATTTCCTATTGTTCTGTATCTTTTGATATTTACTGGACCATTTATACGCAGATTAAAATTTCCAAGTCAAATCTTGAAAAAAAACACTGAAAAAGGGTCAAAAGTAGCATGAAAAAATGTCACTTATGTTGTAATGTTACCTAAATAGATCTCACCTCCCCATTTGATTAAAATATTCAAAACTAATTTATATTAAAAAATGTTTTCCTATAATAATTTGCAGAAGTAGCAGTGGGGTGGACACCCATGAATATTTCAAATTGCTGTATAATTCATATAATATTCAAGCAAGCAATGTTTCCTTATGTGACCATAAACCAATTCAAGCATCAGTTACACACACATGACCGTAATACTACCATAAATACCTTCTGACAGCAGAAATGCAGAAGAAAAAAAACAGATAACAATACATAATATATTGGTGGGATCAGGCATCTAGAGACAGTTTAATGATGTGAGGTATGATTCATGCTGGGGAGGGCTGCTACATGCAACGATTTACGCGATCAAATATACGCTACCATAATCACTACAGTCACTACATCATACAAAATCGTTTATCTAAATAATGCTGGATTACAATACAGTTAAAATATCTAGATTTACTTTTTCTGCCATCTTTTGAATACTCTTAAAAAGAAGATTAACAATTAGTCAAATTATCACGGTAGAATCCATTTTCAATGAAATCCTAATATTCACAAAACATTGCAGATGTACACAATTATATTCAGGGGTAACAAGTATCAATAAAAAAAACATATTAAAAGAAATGTTTTTTAAACAACGCGTTAAGATTGTAAACGACCTTAATTGTGACTTCAATTACCCGGACTAATGATCAGTCAGTTAATCAATTCAAGGGGAACAACTCAGTTTCAATGTGTGGAAGAGTTACATACCTTTGGTGTAGAAAACTGGGATGTGGTCTGTGGAGAGCTTTGCCTTGCTCTTCACCCCAATCACGAGGGGGCTGCCACGTCTGCAAGGCAAACATGCTTCTTTATTTCATCAGATCTTGTTTGTTTTTTGTTTCATTTTGTAAAAACTACCCTTGTAAATGCATTTACTTTCGCACAAATAAAATTCAAAGATTTCTTTTTTTTGTTGATAAATGGTATTGAAAAGAATCTTAAATATGTGGTATGGCTGTATTTTAAAATCCACTCAAGTTTTTTATTCATAGATAAAAATGATTTTGCAGCATATTATCAACATTTACAAACACTAAAAGTTCATACCCATGTCACACCAATGATAATTGATACAGAGCTATGCCAGTTACAGAAAACTATTAAGATTCATGTAATAAATATTGTCTTTAAAGCACCTCTAAAGTACTTTCAAGTTAAAAGACTAGATACTCAAAGATAATTAATTCTTTAAAGTTTGAACACATTTAACAGTGAACCAGGTCATGACTTGAAATCAATTACCTAATGAATCTATGGGAGATTGATCTGAAATGAATGATTTAATCCATCACTTGAAATGTGAATTTAGATCACATGGATAACCTTCTTACACATTTCTATTATTACTATCTGTACTGTATGTGTTCAAATTAATAAGAGCAGAAGACAAATGGGCAGAAAGTAATGAATCAGTCTGCTTCTTTATAGTCTTATGAGTGTAATTTTTAGATGGGGAAAAACATATTCATTTCACATTTGTGAAGATTAGTCAATAACAACTAGTTTTTGACAAATAAGGTAATTCAGCACGAGTATTATAGTGTACATTGAAAACAAATGTTTCTCATTAATTTTCCAACAATATAAAAATCATAATTACATGGTCTGAGTACTTTACATCAGTCTGCGCGTTAATTATTTTTAGACTATAGCCCTTTGGGCTATTTAAATTAAATTTTCCATAGCCCGAATTAAATTTTAATAGCCCAAACTTTTTGTTGTGATCATAATTCATACAAATCATATTAGAAATGAGTTGACTTGCACTTATTTTAATCTTTATTGTGTTTTCTTATGAACACATAACTCCAAAATCAGTTTTTATGTTAAATTGTTTCTTTATTTAGAATTTTACTTCAAAATTTCAATCGACCAGTCGGGCTACCTTGCATACAATTCTAATCGACCGACAGGCCTTTTACTCGACTCGGGCTTCGGGCTTATAGATTAATTCGCAGACTTGCTTTACATCTAAATTACATAAATACAAACAAACAAGACCAATGCACCTCTGAAGTTAAAGGATCATGGACCCATGGATTCTCAAGTTATTGATCAGAAACAAAGTAGGATGTTCAAAATAACCAACACCATACTCTTGTCCCCCTCCCCACTTCGAAGGGGGTAGGTAAGTGTGGGTGTTTGTGTGTGTGTGTGTGTGTGGGGGGGGGGGGGGTGATACATAGGTAGGATGTACATACCTTGTGGCGACACATTCACCAGGAAAGTGGCAACTCATGAAGGCCAGGGCGAACGCTCCCTCCTGTAACACATGGCACACAAATAAACCTACAGCCAAAATACTTTCATGTTTGAAAAAAAATCATACATTTTATTGAGTAACAAGTTAATATTCAGATTTTTATTATACAGCATACCATTGTCTAAAACAGTTAAGTCTGTAATTTTTGGGCATAATTTTACTTTTTGTAAAATAAAGCTCACACTTAAAGAGAGTATTATAACAAATATATTATATAACAATTAAACAATACTTTGTAAAGAATAAACTTCTATGTCGGACGGGGGGTGAAGAGCATTAAGGTAAGTAAAACTGTTCAATGCCAGGTGTCGGGGTGATATTGTATCAATGCCAGGAGTCGGGAGTGATATTGTTCAATGCCAGGAGTCGGGAGTGATATTGTTCAAAGCCCGGAGTCGGGAGTGATATTGTGTCAATGCCAGGAGTCGGGAGTGACATTGTTCAATGCCAGGAGTCGGGAGTGATATTGTTCAATGCCAGGAGTCGGGAGTGATATTGTGTCAATGCCAGGAGTCGGGAGTGACATTGTTCAATGCCAGGAGTTGGGAGTGATATTGTTCAA
>Ga0224511_10000611_pt1 | contig 17975 bp, 10 predicted proteins | sample SF_May12_sed_USG_2_FD_169988 | JGI IMG/M metagenome (GOLD analysis project Ga0224511, IMG submission 169988) | Sediment microbial communities from San Francisco Bay, California, United States - SF_May12_sed_USGS_8_1 | ecosystem: Environmental > Aquatic > Marine > Sediment | place: USA...
GGGTTCTGATTGGTCGGACTCTAAATTTAAATCGTTGCACTCAACAGGCAAATTGTACTGAGTAATTCTGGATTACCTCCCTCTATTAAAACCCTGAGAATGATTTTAATATTTCAGTTAGAAATATATTGCTTAATGTGCATTTGTTGGCATAAGTTTTTTTAATCGATACACTTACTTTTGTGTTTCCTACATTATTGTAATTAGTGAAAGAATCAGACAGCTCCCCTTTAACATCAACATATCATATCATAATTTAAATTAGCTTATCAATATTTTCATAAATTTCATCTTGTTTACGGAAAATGATATTTTTGGCATATAATAACTATTCAGAAGAAAACCCATTGACGTATTTCAGATGATAAAAGACGGTCTAGTTTGATACCAAGAAGGTCCAGTGTTGCATGATGTGTGCATATGTGCGTAGATTCGTTATCATTTTACGATGTTCACACTTTTAGGCAGTTTTTATCAAGATAATTGAACATGATGTTACACGTTTATGAAATACTTGACATGTTTAGCATTTGTTATAGATAAACACATTGTTTTTCAAGATACCATGATATCAAGTGTCCTTTGCACAAAAAAAACCTGCTGAATTCAGACATTTTTATGATGACCTAAAATTTTCACACCTGAAATTGCACAGGTTTTAGACAAGTGAAAATATTATAAAGCCTTATAGATATATTTAAAATCTGAAATCATTTATCATGTCAATAAACAATGCATGTTTGGTGACAGATAATAATACCCCTTGATTCTCATTTTTAACAATAAAAATTGTTTATACAGAATACGAAAATTATTCCATACAAACATTTCCGATTTAACCATACGCAAAGCTGTTGGTCTGTTGACTCATTATACTCTCTGCACATGATACCGTCTGATGTGTTTTTATAAGGATAAATTAATGGTGAACTCTAGTTGACCGTAGCCATAAGACTCAACTGTAAACTGCAGTATATCTTCTTGTAGCCGGTGTAAGGATTATTTGTTAATTTAATCTAAGATGTAAATTGTTGAAAGGTGTAAGTGATATTCCAAATCAATACTGTGTACATCATGTATCCCTCAAAAAGCCTAAGAGTCCAGACACTAGTACTATGAAATGCTCATGCATCATGTGCTATTTCACGGCTCAATGCATAATAGTAGGATGCCTATGTTAATATAGATATAGAACCCCCCCCCCATGAGTAATCCTTTTAAAAATTTGGCAAAAATTATTGAACATCTACATAAAATAACATAATTAATAATTAAATATTTTTAACTAATTATGACAGAATATACAGAACACGAAAATTATTCCATGCAAACATTTCCGATTTAACGATACGCAAAGCTGTTGCATGTATGTATTTTTGTAAAAAAAATATTCCTGGAGAGACATGTTGGTCTGTTTGCTCATTATACTCTCTGCACATGATACCAGCTGATGTGTTTTTAATTGCTGGGAGATTTGAGATGGCTGTTTACAAATTGGATGTCTTGGTTTGAGCTTGTTTTTTCCCCGAGTTTCCTTGTAACAAGTTGTTGTGTTTTGCTTTCGTATCAAAAGCTACATTTGACCATTCCTCTGATGTCAATGCTTGTAATGGGTCATAAGTTTTGGAAAAAGAATAACATGTTTTGCTCACCTTGTAATGCTTTGGTTACTATAGGAAAGGCTTTTCTCTTAGGGTTTGTTCTTCTAAGGCATTTAATATATACATTATGGCAATTTAATGCCTTGTCCGATTGGCAAAAAGCATATTTTATTCCTAATTTATATAGAACATTTTGTAATGACCATTTGACAGACGATTTGTCAATACATCAACTAATAAAAATGCGTAATTACTGTATGAATTTGCCATTCGGGTGTGTATTTCAACGAAGCTCTTGTTTTTTTGCTGCCAGAAATGCAACAGCATGAAAACGCATTCATGATACTCTTTTTTGCTCATTCCCCAGTTACTATTTAACATTCATATCAAACTATGCAGCCCCAGTCATGTCAAAGCATACTGGTCTTCAAAATAATTTATGAACCAGTCAAAAGCAGATACCAAATATATAATAGTTGATTTGCAAAGACATCTGACTACATTCCTGGGGCCCTAAGGTCTACGACTTTGTATAAAGATTAGCAGGACATCGCAAATCTTCCTGACAGAGTCCCTGTAAGATAGCAGATTATGGCAGTGGATTGCTGATATGTGCTTATGTAGTTTATATGGTGATGTTCATAAACATGAAAATTTGCTTTGGTTACCCCAATTTTCGGAAACCAGTATATAATTATTGCCCATATCTCTACAAAATGTGGATTTCATATTAAAAAAAGTCCCCGAAAATCTCATGTCATGACACTGATAAAGCCAAGCCAAGTGTGACCTTTTATGACCTCAATGTTGAAATTGTCTTATACAAAGCTACATGGTCTGTTCATGTTGTTACCAATGTATAAAAAATCAAGAAAAAAAAGTGTCTAAAAATAATGTTGACACAATGTTTTTTTTAAATATTTCCATGTGTTTAGTTTTATAATTATGTGTAATATAGCATGCAAAAGATGCTTTGCAGATTCAGTAAAGAGAAAATATTACTTGTAACTTTAAAAAGATCAAGATTTCCAGCTTTACATTGGTCTTTGATGTATTTAGGACATTTTAGTTACTTTGGACGATTTGATTAATTGTTCAGACACATCCACAATAATTAAAAAATAAGCAACACACTGTATTAGGTTTCTGTTTTGTTTTTAAAAAGAAAGTGCTTTACATGATAATATTACAGTTTGACTGTAACTTGACCTCAAACTCAAATCTTCGATTGAATAACAGTATCATTATAAGTGATATCAGCATTCAGGGGCTCTAATCAAATAGAAACTCTTTAAAAGTTATCCTGTTTGTACAATTTAGATGAGCTACTTATTACCGCATTTTTGATACCCGGTACTCGATAACATAATAGCATCGGTACTATACACAGAGTACCTCTTACTAGTTGTCAAGCAAAAAATATTAACGCTTTTCTTTTTAATCGTTTAAATCTGGGTTTTACGACAAAATATTTTGACTTAACATAACTTCTCATCTGCAATTGTTGCTAAGTTACTCGATTTATAGTTTTCATCAAATAAATACCTTGACCTGAATATCTAATTGGCCATAACTTGTTATGTAAGAATAAAATTGTTGACATTCACTCGGGAGTTCAAAATATTGGTACTGGCTTTAGATGAAGTCATTTTTTTGCCCCTAAAAATATTGGTAATTTATTCGTAGCTGTTACATAAAAAGCGTTATTGAACACTTACTTTTATTGCAATGAAAATATATGTTTATGATCATTTAATATCCCTCAGTTTGCTGGTTAAATAAAGGACATAGGAAGGCCTGTATATTAAATGCTTTTATGATAATTTGTAGAATACTTGCTACTCGCGATCAACATTTTTTTCCTTTATACTTTTACTTGTCTTTTGAAGCCTAAACTTATTATTTCGATATTTTTACTTAGTTCACACACATTTCTCCCCTGTATTTATAAGATTAAAATCAGCATAGATATAATAATATATTATTTATTGATGTATGTTTACATGTACATGCAGTAAATAACAGTATAATTGATATCTTTTTGTTTTGTATATTTTCAGGCAAACATTTTCTGCATCATCATCATTGCAGCCCATAAATTGACAAGCTAGGATGACAATGGATTATTAAACCGACAAAGAACTACCAAAAGATACTTCAAAGTCCTCCACTTGTGAAAATTGGGTGAAAATGACTGATATTGCAGACGACTGAGTTTTTACCAACCTTGAACTGCTGTAGTTTATTTTAATTGTATCGTTTTGCTCTAAACACCAGCAAAATTAAAAAAAGAGGACATCACACAACTGAAAAAAACTGAAGTCAAGTTATGTTGAAAGTACACATTTAGGCCAAGGCATTTGAAAGACACCCTTTTGTTCCCTCCACTACGTGTTTTATGGTCTGGTTATTTTTTTTATCTTGACCCAGAAAACAAGACACAACTGGATAACGAATTGAGATAAAAATCCTTACCAGTGACAGTCCGGATTCTTGTTTTAAGATTTGCTCAACATCAGACCAGTGCGGCTCTTGCAGTGTATCAGAAATGTAGCAAAACACTGTTCGGCTGTGCTTATAAGTAAGGCTGGCTTATATAAGAAACAGTGTACTGACGGATGGTTGCAAGTACCTGGTTTGATTAAAAGCCATCTGGAAAATGTCTTGAAAGATAACAGTTCCCTCTGGCAGTGTTAAAAAAGTTTGAAATTCCTAATTGAGTGTTAAATTTTTGAATATCAGAATTTTGATATGTGTATACTGTACTGCTGGCTGCATGGACTATATACCTGTGAAACAAAATTGTAAAAGCGTAATAATACTGCAGTACTTGAAGACATAGGTATTTTGCGGCTGTATTTTTATGTTATGAAATAATTGTTGTCATAAAAAGGGGAAGAAGTGAACCAGGAAAGATCTAATTGTGTGAAAAAGTTAAGAAATTACCCTATATGTGAAAACCCGAAATCAGTAGTGACTGACTAGGTTGTAAAGTTATGCCATAAGCAATGCTGCTAACCTGATATGGTTTAAAGTAACAGCCACATCAGCCACATCTGTCAAAGCGCATTAGAAAAATTACTTGCGCAATCAAACTCTTAACAAGTGTTTACCAGGACATTTCTATGTCTGAGTCTAAGGCAAGGAACTGGTACATTGAGCCATTGTGAACATATTTTTCCTGCTCATTCAGTTAATTGTGTAGTGGTGTGTTAAAGTACAGAATATTTCAATTGTCGGGGATAAAAGGAGACTCTTTTATGCAGCATATTTGCATCGGAGCGCAGAGTGATGAAAAATGTTGGATAATCATCAATTTTAGATGCTTTTTGAAAAACAGGACATGATCCGGTTTATGTAAACTATAATCAAAATAGAACTTTTGAAGGAAGGGTTTTGATTGGGTTATTATTAACGGTAGCTGTTACGGAAGAGGTTTACTGCACTTTTCAATAAGTGAATGAAAAAAGAAACTTGTGGTTCCTCGAAAGGTGAATCAGGACTTATTGCTTCAGGTTTAAAACCTGAGTGATTCAGTTTAGTTAGTTAATACTTTAACTAAACATTGTTTGATAACCTTATAGACGGTAAGGTAAAATAGTGGGTTAATAGAACTTAGTGTCACCTGTCGAGTAATTAACCTACTTATTTGTTAAATACATGTGAGTTAAGTACTGACAAATTGCACGCATACCATTGTAGCTTGCATTTGGTTTGTTTAAAGAAAATCTAAACGGGAGAGCTTTTCTTTGAAGTGTAAAGTTGTTTTAGGTAGGATTGGCCATGATAAAAGAAGAAGTAAACCAAATGTGACCCAACGACTGAGGACTGATGAAACCTGAAACTTTGACGAAAAACGATCAGCGAGTATATGTATAGTATTTCGGTCACTGTGTTTTACTGTTCATAATATGAAGAGATTTTTACGAAATTTTACGGAGATCATATCAAATACCTAACTAGAGGGACTGTAGTTGGAATATTGAGGTACGGAAAAATAAGTGACATATTACGCAAGCTTGACCAGGATTTGAGAGTTGACTGTGGTCTTGTGGTCGCAAAGACTGTGCACTACACAGGCTTAAAGCGTTAGTTATATCTCATCACAGAGGAGTGAAGATTGAAGACTGTAGACAGAGGTCCCATGTTTTAACTGAGGATAGTGGCTTATGTTACGCCAGTAGTTGTATAGGACTGTGTGGGACAACTTGTTGAAAGATTGGAAGAGGGAACAGGATTGTTATATTGCTTGTGCTTGTATGTACAGTAATATTAGATCGAGTGATTCATTCATACTGTGCTTTACTGTGTTTATGATATAGATCTTGAATGAACACTGAAGCATGACAGTGGCTTTATTCTTATTGCGACATGGTTATTGAGGTTATATTGTGGGTGAAAAAAAGTGGTCGCTTCTGAAGAGAAATCTCGTGTTTAGTAATATTTTTATTTATAAGTTCATGGCTTTGAAGACTGTTAGTTTGGATTTATATCAAAATGGAGAAAAGAAAGTTAGAGTACCACTCTGATGTCGGGTAGGAATTGTGAAATGATAGTGAAAGTGATCTAAAATACAAATTTGGGTGAATAAGTGAGTTTTTTTTGGGTATAATTTTTGTTTTTATGTGTTCATCAATTTGTGGAAAACTGGATTACTAGCCTGGAGCTAAGATTTGCATTAAAATCTACTTTGTGGTTAGACATGCGTTTATTTTGCCTTAAAGCAATTCAGTTGAGCCCGGTAATCAATTAGTGGATTCCAAAAAAATAGTGCAAGGATTAATTGAGATACACTGAATGCTTATTTAATTTCTTAATTTCTCGATTTCTCAATTTCTGAAACTGCGCATTTACTAGATTTCACAAGAATTAGATGTGTATCGGATGTGAATTGTTTAAGAAGGATTATAATATTGTGTTACTTGAAGTAAAGGATGCAAGTGCTTTATTTTGAGAGAAAAAGTGAAAACTTTGGATTATAAGCAGATCTACACAAAAACAACACATCGAAGCTTCGTGGAAAAGGCACAAAAATGGCCGGAAAAGACCCAGGTATGTTATGTTTCAAATATTTTAGTAGATTTTAAACAGGTCTTTGGTTCACCCTATTAAATTTTAATTTTAATGTTGTTGCATATATGCTTACCACTGCTGGTACAATCAGTTTATATCAAATGACAACGAATATGTGTTCTTCATAATCATGATTGTAGAAATATGTTTAAAAAAAATGATTTAGTACCTCTTTTGTAAGCTGGCAGAACTTGAGATGAAATTAGGCCTAAAATATAATATACATAAGTTTCGCGTAACCAGAAAATGACAGTGACCCTACAGATTTTTTCGGGCTTGATACTATTTTTTTTTCTAATTTCCTACCCAAAATTCAAATGTTTTCTTTTTTTACTTGACAATGAAATTCTGGCACCAAAAAATCTATTATGGACAAATTAGATTGCACGCATTGTATGACTTTTTGGCTGCAAAATTTAACTTCTTGTCAAGTTCAAGTTTATACTCTAACTAGACAGTATTTCATGTCGGTTCTGTTTATGAAAGATGAAAATCCTAAGTGCCCACTCATTATTAAAGTAGCCTCTTATTTTAAAAACCAAGCACCCCAAAACATAACCCTTGTCGTGTGTGCAGTTTTTAATTCATTAATGTCAAGGGTCAGTACTTAAGGAAGTGTAGGCGGCAGTTTTATTTAGAGTCTGCTAATCTGCTTTATATATAAGCACCAATAGAGAAGAAGAAAAAGCCATCTGGTTGTGTACAGAAAATCTGCATTTTTTTGCGGTGGTCTTATTTTGATGATGTAAACGCATCTGCTCACTATTGAATGTGTGAATTACAAAGCACCATGAAATTTTTTAAACGTTTTTTTGTAACTCTGGTTTTACCAAAAATGATAAACATACAAATTCAGTTCTGTACAAGGCGGCAGTTATATATAAGATCTGCAGTGTAAGCATAAATAGGGAAGATGAGGGCTGTCTGGACATCTGCGTAAAATCAGATTTTTTTTTGTTGCGCCTTAATTTTCCTAATCTTCTCTCAAGTGGTCAAGAGCGATTGTAATAATTTGACAACAACAAAGAGATTTAAAATATCATATGTAAATCCTGTGTCATCAAAAATAAATAAATTCAGTGTCACGAAAATTAAAAAATACAATAAAATTTAAAATGTGTACACCATCAAAAGTTCTGATTTCATTATAAGTTACGCTTGTGTCTCTATGCATGAATCACAGGAGCTGTGAATTATTTAAGTCCAAAGATCATTGTTATGTCTTAAGAGTTGTCAGCAAAATGTTATTTTTGTCATTGTGGTAGCGTAACACTTCCACTGTGGTACTACCATGACACTTGATCATCCCACGCAATATACTGTGAAATCGTTTAAATTCATTGGCACAAAATTTCGTGATTTGACGAGGATGGACATTGTTCTTGAACACTTGAATTTGTAGATTTCAAATTATACACAATATAACTAGATCTACTGTGAAAAAATATTTTGTTGGCATCTTTAATTGACCTATCGACAGCCCGCCCAAAATGGTGTCTTGACGGACCAGCTTTGTCTGGCCATCTATTGTATTCATTTGTCAATCATGCCTATGCAAATCGCTATCACCATCACCTAGTCCGATAATTGGTCAGTGATAATCATAATGGGGCAATATGGCTTTCATATTATAATAGGTATTCAGGCAAGCGATGTGTAAATCATGAAGATCAGGAGAGGAGGGCGGGCTGTCGATAGGTCAATTTGTGGATTGACCTACCCACAGAAAAAACACGAAATTTAATGTCCAACGAATAAAAATGATTTCACAGTATGCCTTAAATAAAAAAGTTTATGCAATATGATATATCACTAATAATAAATTTATGCGAAAAATCATGTGGGTAGAGATAAGATATTGATGTAGTGTCTGTGTTTATCCTTAGCTTGACGTCAAGTTTTGGGAAGGGGCTGGGTCCTTTGGTTTTGGAACAAATTTACGTCACTTTAGCGTAAATTCAGGGATTTTATTTGTTATATAGTTTTGCATATTTATTCTGTAAACATAGGATTTAAAGCATGTAAAACATCAATAACATTTCTTTCCAAAATAGAAGACTCTAAAATTTAAATAAACCGTTATGCTTATTTTAAATGGGAATTGAAGGTTTTAAAACAAGTTTTTATGCTTAAAATTGAGAATGGGGCCTAGTATTGGCCATAAATATGTGTGAAAAAATTGCAGTGAATGAAGTATATTATTAAATGTAGCAATTAAACAATGCAGCTTTTGCCAATGTCTATAACTTATTTTATTGAAATGAATGATTAGCATTTGAAAATCTCATAAATTCGAAACAAACAAGTACAAAAACATAATTATACGACATTCTGACATTTTATGTTAAGACCTAAAGTCTGTATTTTTATGAAGGTTGAAGAAAACGAGCAATATCTGAGTTTACTTTAGGCAATTAAGATTTTAAGATTGATTTATCTCCATAAAATTAATGTAAATAACAAAAAAAAACAAATGACGCCTACGCTATTGTACTTTTTATTTGTCTAATGAAAATTGCGTATAAAATGAGAAATGAAGAATGAAAATAAAAATGCAAAAAATGTTCTTTTCATGTGCCATTCAGACTAGACCTTGCATCGAGAGTATGAATTAGATATATGGTCTGCGATATTGAACAATTTATTATCGAAATGCATAAAACATCATCATTGACAAGTAGTTTTTTAAATGCTTTACATGCGCTCGAAAGAAATGAGGCCCATAAAAACGGCAATAAACTTTAATTTCATTTTCACTCATAACTCCCACTCACCGTTGCTATATAAATATTTTTTCCTTGTTTTAGTTTTTTGCTGTGCAGGTTTACATTAATATAATCTTCTAGACCAATTCATCTTACCAGATATCTTTACGATGGTTTGCTCAGTTCATAAATTACAGGAAATTTGACATGACAGGCCCTTTTTATGCTTGACACCAGCGGGATTGACGCATTTAACTGCTCTCTGACTCAGGAGCCAGAAAAATTTTTCTACAAAATTAGTATTAAATATTTCTGCAAATGATGAAATAGATCTGAGATCTTTTACTTTAAATAGACACACAAAAAAACCATAACACCATGTGTCTGTGTTATGTTTTCATGGCTAGAATGTATGCTCATAGGGTCATGCTTACTGGTACATAATTATCATTGTGACCTAGAAAGTACCGGTATGTAATATTATAAAAACCTAGAAAGCAGTTGAGACAAATGCAACATTTGAATTTGTTTGGGTTTTTTTGCAAGAACCCAACATTTAAATAAAACACAACAAACAAAACTTAAAAAGTAGAAATATTGACATTTAAAATGCCAATTAAGGATTTTGCCTTCATTCTGTATGTTGAGGCACACATTTTTGCACTCATGCTTTTCCTAGGAATGAAATGTGTACATGACTTATTTCAGCTAATGCTTGTTTCAGCAATATATTTAGTTTATTTGGCAACAATGTCTTGGCCTTATATAAACTGAAGAAAGGGAAGCCCTCAGGAAACAAGGCCTGCATGAGAAAACAGCAGCCTCGGTTTTATTGAAGCTGTTCATCAGTGGTGAAATATCTAAAGTCATGAATGAAATAGGCTAAATCTGAAAAATCTTCACACAGAAAGCTAAAACACATACACTTAAACATAAAACCCCAATATCAAAGCAGAACACACGAAAAGTAGCACTATTGGCACTTTTCAGCAGCAATCAACAATTTTATATTTTTCTTATCTCCTATCAGAGAGCACAGGCAGGTTCTAAGTAGGTTTATTGATAACCCGGGTGATTTTATGTTTGATGTGAAAAACTCCAGGCAAGATTGTCGTTATGTAATTTTATTATATTTCTTGACTCTGTTGGAGCGTTTTGAGAAATATCTCTGTAAGCGTCTGGAGATGTGAAAAATCCAGCAGGTTTTGAGAAGGAGTAGAAGATAAATTTGTTCATGTAGGTCTCAAAAAAATATGTGGAATTGTTTTTAGGACATTCAATTTCATGTATTTTGTTCGTAGGGCGTCCATGAATTTAAGATCCCATCAAAGTATTTGTTCACGTAATATTTTTTTTTGAAATCCACAAATTCATGTGTCCACGGACATATCCACGAGAACTTCACGAAATAAAATGATTTTACAGTTTACCATAGGGTACAGCTTTAAAATATGATAGTATTTTTTTACCTGCCACCCTGGTTTGCTCAATGAAGTTAGCTGGGTAGGGCCCTGCGAGGACTGCTTATCTTGGGGTCAGGGTTTCAAGATCCATGAATCAGTATGGTTGATTCTAATAGACACATGTTTTTGAAAATGAAAAAAGAAATTGAAGAAAAAAAACTGTTGAAAACAATGTTTCAGCAATATTAAATACTTCTTATAAATAAACAATTATAAATGTGCACAAAGCTCATTTATATAAACTTTTATGTTTTTATTATTTGATAAGTTCCCAATCATAATATATAATGAGGACGTAATAATTATACCAAAGCATGCATGTCTAATTTTAAACGTGGCATTTAAAAATAATTTACATATAAAACAGCAAAAACAGAAAGAAAAAAACATTGACATTATGTGCAGCATTGTTTCATCGTTATACATGTATATAGTTATTTACTTTATATAATATAAAATGAAAAATATTCAGTCTTTAAGCTTTTGCCGTTTCATGTTTAAACACAAACTAGACCAATATACCAGGAAACCAGTTGATGTTTTATAGGAGATGTATTTAATTAGAGCATTTTTTTACTAAATATAATACATTTTTCACTTCTATGAAAAATATAGAAATGTATATTTTTCATAGTAGTGAAAAATAAAATAAAAGTAGATTATTTATAAGCTTATTTCATCAAGTATGGTATAACTAAAAAGACAGTATGGAATGAAATTTAAGTAATTTTTCTGTAAGCTGTTGCCATCTCATGCAAAATAATTGTCTAAGTTTATATACAAACTAGACCAATGGGGCAGGATATGACTTAATGTTTTACAGAGGATGTATTTAGAGCATGTTTATCACTTAATTTATTGTTAATTTCCTGTTTCTTAATTTGTTAGTTATTGGAGGGAAATTTAGCCTGAGAAACCAGTAACTGTAAAATCAGAAGATTTTGCGCTAATTTTAATTTTGTGTTTTTCTTGCACCAGATTAAGCATACAATTACACTAAACCAATCATTTATAAGAGATATTCAGATTTATATTTGAACACAATTAATAGTAAAATCATATAGAACATTTAGATAATGCATATCCTAAATATTTTATATGCACGAAAAAATTTACCAAGCGAAAATTTCTGACCTTACAGCACTTTGTTCAGAATCATGCATAAGATATCATATCATGAGTGGTGCAATGTAACACAATCATGAATAATTGAATTGTTAATTGCTATAAGGAACTAAAAATGTTAAATAGATATCTAGTAGATACATGTACTTTTCTGAATGAAAATTTATGTATGTTATCATTGTTATGTAATTCTTGCTGTTATGGGGCTTTATTTCTTGTTTTAAAGTTTAAGGTAGCCAGTGAGATTTCATTGGCACCTACTAGAATTTTCCCAGTGATGCATTTAAAAAAGTGTGATGTGTTGAAAATTTAATTTTTTATTCATGTGACAAAGCACTTTATAAATGAGAAATATAATTTCTGAAGACGGAAAATGGTTAAAAAAAAATGGTGATAATATTATGGTTATTGAACTAAAAATATTAGAAAATGGCTATTTCATGAAAGGTGAAGATTTAAAAACAAAACAAAAACCACAAAAAAGCCCAATTAAGTTGTATTGTAATGATTTTTTTATGTGATTCATATTCATTGACGTCAAGTAAACACTAGATTGCTTAATATGTAACCTTCTTGAATAAAGTTATTATTTTTATTATTATTATTATTATTATTATTATTATTATTATTATCATTATATTGTTGTTATTATTATTATTATTATTATTATTATTATTATTATATTGTTATTATTATTATTATTATTATTATTATTATTATTATTATTATTATTATTATTTATTATTATTATTATTATTATTATTATTATATTGTTTAATGACACCTGTATATATTGTATGTTGCAGCGGGGGACGTTCTCAATGAGATCTCACAAGGCCTGCGGCGGGGCCTGTCTATGGGCAGCAAGCAGGTCCAACATAGCGTCGTCAAGGTATGCACATACTATGGACCATTCCACAACTGTCAATCATGATCATTTATAACTGTACATGGTCAATTTTAATCCAATAGATTAGGAGTATATTGTCAGCTGACAATCTGACCTAGAAAATACAAAAGAAAGCTTACTTCCTGTTTGTGATAAACCTTATCACAAGATCAAAGAAAATATGCCGCATGGGGAGGAGCTTGAAAAATTGTGGAACTATCTATTTTTACACGTGCATAGCTCTTTATAACTCATTTAGTAAGAGAGGCCTGTTACAGTTTTATGGTGTGCCAATTTAGGGGTCATGGGTTGATTGTCCAAAATAGCTTCGTTAGTCAGTGTTCTTGTTGTTTTTGCTTGTGCCTATACATTACCATTTAGACTTCATGGGGGTTTGGAAGTAGCGGCTTCTGACTGCTCTTCTGGAACAGTCTTTCTTGGGCTTGTGGAACACACTATATAGCTTCATAACTCAGTAAGAGCCGCCTGTATGGTTTGCCAATTCAGGGATCCAACATGAGTGTTGTCAGTGTCAGTTTTGTACTAGTCTGGCTTTACCTCTCAGTTGGTAAGAGCAGTGTGCCTGTTTAGGGGTCAAGGGTTGCAGGTCAAGGGCACTGTTCTTGTATGAGTATAGCTTTATATCTTAGTTGGTAAGAGAAGTGTGCCAATTTAGGGGTCAAGAGTTGCAGGTCAAGGGCAGTGTTCTTGTATGAGTATAGCTTTATATCTTAGTTGGTTAATAAGGCTGTGCCAAATTAGGAGTCATGAGTTGCTGGTGTCGTATAGTGTTCTCAAGGTTGGTGAGTTTGTTGTTCTATAAACTTGACCATAACTTTATAGCTCAGTTGATAAAAGATTTACTGGAACATAAGGACATTAAAACTATTGCATGGAAGAATATCACAGTCCAAAAAAACACAAAAACACATATCTTTAGGGACTTCATGGATTACAGCAAATCTTGTGGAATGCAAGCTCTTTAAAATCCATCGAAGTTCAAAGTTTGAGTTCAAATTGACATCAGCTTTTGAGAATTCACAGTTTTGTTCAAACAGTCTCCACTTGAAAGGTCTTTCAGAAGTTTCCTATTTAATAAACTATTGGCTTAATAATTACTGAGTATTTTGTTTTTAAACATAGTTTATTCAGCACTGGGTCAAAGTTGGTCTAGGTTTATTTTGTCCGCTTCAGTTTTCCATTGACTGTTTACTTACCTTACTTTTTTCAGTTGATTAACTCTCAGGGTCAATACACTTTGTCATGCCGATCTATATCTTAATGAATACAGATAAGTCTTTGAAGTGCTCATGTATTTTCATTTTTAAACACAAATTGTACTGGACACAAAAATTTAACTCTTTGAATAAGGTGATGTTGTAGGAAGCAGTCTAAATTATTGGGGCATGGTAGTGATTTGGTCCTGAAAAATGATATTTTTTACCCCCCATCCCCCTCTCCTGCTTCCCCTGTAACCCCTCCTCCAAATGAGTCAATAATTAGGCAGCACTTTCTGTTGTTAGTTATTTATGCATGAGGATGTGCACTCGGTAACTGGTTATGTCTAAGTTGAGTTATATTCCCACGAAAAGTGTAAAGTCTTAAAATTGACTGCAGTGAATGACCTTAATACCCGGTGTTAAAAAACAGCCCAATTTAAAGCCTTTAAAAAGCGTAACAAAGAAAGAAGTTGAATTTTTATTTTCGTTTCATGTTTCAATAATACCATCTCACTACACACCAACGATTCTTGAATCTAATATTAGCATATGCATTGCAGCAAGATGCAATGTCATCCAATGTTTTGAAAGTTTCGGTCTTTAAAACGTAATTTATTACTGACTCCCACATAGGGAAGACACTGTGTTTGCGTCTATGTTTGGGTTAGTTTGAAAGGGATATTCTAACATGCAAAACACATTTGCATTTAGCTGTATTCAGGCTTTAATACTATGTATGATTTTGCTTCTATTAATAATATATTACATTTGATTTATGGATAGCGCTTCCTTATTATAATATTTTATAGGGGGAGGCGAGGAGGGCTATTTTTTCGGGGCTATAGAATTTTGTCTTTTATGAGGAAAACTTGGTAAGGCATGATACCTGGGTTTTTTTGTCATTTTTATACCCCCACAAACAAAGTTTGAGATAGGGTGTCAGGGTTTCCCTTGCGACACCGCAACGTCGGAATGGAAACCAGTATGCAGACAATAACAATGGACACATTTTTTTCCAAAAAACTTAATGAAGCAAATTGTTATGACCTTACTAAGATAGTTTAGTGGAAACAAACAAAATGTGACTGTGGATAAAATCATTATAAAGAGATTTTGTGCTTTCATTGTGTCACAATGCAAGTTATTTTATGGGTCAATTGTAAAAAAAATCATCAAAATGCTCATGTGCTTCAGGGTAAACCCTGGCATATATTGGGGGCACACTTTTGTTTAGTCCTTGTTTATTGGACAGTAGGTTGGTCGGCCTTTGGTTTGTCAGCATATTATGTACATGTAACAACACATTAATGGAGTGTGCTACTTTCACACTTTGTATGCTATTGGAATAAAACTTAACCTATTTACTCTTCATGAAATGTTGATGATTGTACAAGGCATGATTTTCAAGCCCTGTGATCCACATGTTGCACAGTTATTCACCCTTGAATTTTGTGTGAAGGTGGCAACAAAGGTATTAAAAGTCGCATTCTTTGACAGCACATTCCTAAAAACAATATTTAAAAAAAATGTACGAGAACTTAAGTGTTTAAACATGTGGTTGCTAAAATGTTTACTTTCTAATTATTGATCATAATTGATTTGATAATATTTATTATTATAATTTTGTTTTCGTCTATTTCAGCTTCAAACCCTGCGAGTCAAGTTCGAATACAATGGGGAACGAAGGTGAGAATGCTTGTCATTTTCTGTCTTAAAAATTCATTGCTCTTAATGTAAAACCTTTATACAATGCCCTCCAAAAGAAATTGCCAAAAAGTAAAGAAAAAAGTATTTTCAATGCAACTTGCATGTCTGCCCGTCTGCTTTTCCTGGCCGTCTGCTTGTTCATATGTCTGTCTGTTTATCTAAAAGCCTGCCCAATTTGCTGGCTGTCTGTATTTAATGTATTGCCATTTGTGAACTTAAATGTTCAAGTCAGCACTTTATATCAAAATTGTCAGATGAAAAAATTAAGCCATTTAGATATTAACAATAATGCTTGACTTCTTAATGGAGTATACACATTTGCAGATTTGAAGTCTAAATACATTGTATGAACCATTTACTTCTTCAATTTCTTGTTTGACTTTCATTGTGTCGCCCGCTCATTATTTAGAGTTAATTGTATAAATAAGTAAAAGACATTATTTGTTGAATGAAAGCGTAGATCTTTCCATAGCCCCGGAAGGGCTAATTTTCTTGCCTGAAATTAATTTCTTATGTCAATGTCGTTTTTACTTATCTGAAAGAAGTGAATTACTAGTTTTGAAAGCATTTAGTGTGTGCTTTAGTAATTTGTCTTTAACAAAGTAGAAAGTTTGTCGACATGCTAGTGGGTTGTATAATGAATCAGTCGAAACATTTATGAGTCATAAAAAACAGCAAAGCATTGGTGTTAAGTTTAAATGTGGTGAAAAATGTTTTTGATGTGCAGTGGTGAGAAACGACAATTACATCTTTAATACTTCCTAAGTAGACTATCGAATAGGATCTTAAATCCCACTAAACTGGTCGGTTTGTTTTGAATTATACAACTTTGTGTGATTTGCTTTTTAATACCTCATTTCAACAGTTATTAGTCTAGTTTATATGGGCTATATTTTCATGATGGTTTTATTTAGAAAAAACTGCTTTCTTGTACAAAATTACTTGTACAATACTGTTTTTTGTGTGCAATATACATGAACTGAGTGAAATGTATTTTTAACCATGAAATGAAGTTAAACTGCACAAAAAAAGAAATATGATTCCATATTAAGACATATGAGAATATTGTAATAAAATTTTCTCATTTGAGAGTCATCAAAATGTTATTTATCATAATAGTACCTAAATTACATTATTTCTTAAGAAGTCAAGCTGAATGTGCTTGGTTAAATACTTTTGTAAATAAATCTTTTCATCAAATACATTATTAAAGTGATGTTAACTTAAGGTTAAACAGTTTAAGTATTTGCATATAATTTTATTATGTAAATTAATTTAAAACTGATAAGTAAGCGAAAATCATGACTGTCAAATTAAAAACAATTGTAGCATATATTATGCATGTATTAACTTCATTGTCTTGCATTTAATTATGTTTTGGGGGATATACCTCCATTTTGATCCATTTTAAGAATTGATGTATTAAAATGTATAATTATGACCACACTTAGTCTGCAGGTGAATTTTGTTTCGATTCTATAATAGTCAGGCTTAATTCAGATGTTTTTGTTGTGGTCATAATTCATACAATTCATATTAGAAATGCATTGACTTGCACTTATTTAAATTTTGATTGTGTTATTTTTTTACGAACAAATAAATCCATAATCAGTTTTTATGTTAATTTGTTTCTTTGTTTAGAATTTTACTCCAAAATTGAAATCGACTGGTTGGGCTATTTTGTATACAATTCTAATCGACCAACCGGCCGTTTACTCGACTTGGGATTCTGGCTTATAGACTAATTCACAGACTGATAGAATGGGGACTGTATAGGAATATGTGGGTCACATCCTGTCCTTGTCCAGTCAAGCACTGTAATACTATAGACAGTTCCACAACTGTCAATCATGATCATTTATAACGGTACATGGTCAATTTTAATCCAAAAGATTAGGATTAAATTGTCAGCTGACAGTCTGACCTAGAAAATACAAAAGAAAGCATACCTCCTGTTTGTGATAAACCTTATCACAAGATCAAAGAAAATATGCCACTTGGGGAGGAGCTTGAAAAATTGTGGAACTATCCATTATAACTCAAAAGCCTAAATGAGAAATCAGTTCCCCTGCGAGAAATTCTAGAACTGTTCTTGAACAAGTTCTTGAACTTGTTCCAGAACAGTTCATGAACATTAAATGGCAGTTCAAGAACTAAACCGTTCTTGAACTTTCAAGAACCGTTCTTGAACA
>Ga0224511_10000612_pt1 | contig 17975 bp, 5 predicted proteins | sample SF_May12_sed_USG_2_FD_169988 | JGI IMG/M metagenome (GOLD analysis project Ga0224511, IMG submission 169988) | Sediment microbial communities from San Francisco Bay, California, United States - SF_May12_sed_USGS_8_1 | ecosystem: Environmental > Aquatic > Marine > Sediment | place: USA...
ACTACTACTACTACTACTACTACTACTACTACTACTACTACTACTACTACTACTACTACTACTACTACTATTACTACTACTTGTACTACTACTACTACTACTACTACTACGTCTACTACGTCTACTACTACTATTTTATTTAAGTCTACTTCCATTGCCAAAATATCACCTACCGGTATGTTGTTTTTGTTGCAGGTCATTACTACTGGGAATAGTACCTTTATATATGAATTTGCGGTCTCACCAGGTGTATATAGTATTTCGGTGAGATACAAAATAAACTTATTCTAAGATTTTGATTATCTTCTAACAGTGCTCAAGCATTTTCTGCATGCTAATGATATTAAAGATTGACATCGCACATGACATCATGTATATATTGATACTATGTACACAATTTGTCATATATGGATTTTTATGAAAAATTAATTTGTCTGATGTTGTAAGAACACCTTTTTTTCAGTCCATATACTTATTTTGTAATGTGAAATACAGGTCCGGGCCAAGACTAGAATTGGAGAAGGGCCACGGTCTTTTCGGACCGTGTACGTTGAGCCAGGAGGTATGACACCGTTATATCATGACAAAATTTACCAACAGTAACATCACCGTTAAATATGATTATTGCAAGTGATGTTTGTGATTTTACAGTTTAATCAAATCATGTACATGTAAACCATTTTGCATAAATAATTGTTTCAGCGCCTCTTCCAATAGATGAAGCTGCCTTAAATGTGTCCCTTTTGCAGCCGGCAAGTGCTGAATCACTTTCTGACAACACAAAACAGATAGCAGTGGTGCTTAACCTAACCACGTTTCTGTGCAACCCCAGTAATGGACAAATTAAAAACTGGACATTTGTTGTCTCAGAAAGCAGCTTAGCTAACAACGGTATGTTCTGATTTTAACATGTAGTTTTTTTAAAGGTAATTATTATTATTATTATTATTATTATTATTATTATTATTATTATTAGTTGTTTTTTGTTGTTGTTTGTTTGTTGTTGTTGTTGTTGTTGTCGTTGTTGTTGTTGTTGTTGCATTTTTAAAACAATAATGTTGTCATAAATAATTTTAGTTTTAAATTGAACATAAGATAGTGCCAATTGGGTAAATATTGAACGTTTTGTAGGGAAGCCCTTTTCTGGCACAATAGCGGATTATGACAAAAAGAAGGCATATTATCAACGTTGGTCGTCCGTGAAAGATAAGAACAGTTTCCCTCCATATATTGCTATTCAACGTCCCTCACGTTGTACACAGGGTAGGTAACTCTGAAATCTGTTCCAAAAGACATTTTTCTCCTTTGATGTGTTTGTTTTTTGCCGACATGTTTATGTGATTTCTTAACATAATAATAATAATAATAATAATAATAATAATAATAATAATAATAATAATTATAATAATAATAATAATAATAATAATAATAATAATAATAATAAAAGGTTGCAGTTGTTATAGTGATTTAGGTTTTTAATAATTTAAGATCGGCGTAGAAGGTCCACGGATGTCAGTGATCCAATAAGAATCGTTATTGGCGAAGACTCAGAGAGTGACTGTTATAATAAGGAAATTTGTAATGGGCCTTTGAAACCTGGAAAAAGTTACAGGTATAAAGACTAAAATGTAATTCATTGACCAAGCGCACTCGTGAAAATACATTTTGTGCTTAACAGTAAAATATTTTGGAGTTTCAACGTCCATTATTGCAAAGGTCCTGCACAAACTTGTTATACATGGTCACGTGTTACGTATGCTTTTGTTACAGAATCAAGGTTGGGGCATGCACAGATACAGGGTGTACAGAGACGCGATACTCACAGCCTATAAATACAGGTACAGTTTGTGTATAATCTTTATTTTTGTTTTAGATTTAATTGTTTTAAATATATCTTCCCATTATTTTCGTCTTGTTTGAAAATAAACTAATTTAAGTTGGTTAGATTGTGAAAATTATGTTATAACCATAGGGTTTTTACGAAAAAAATCATTTGCCTCGGTGTAGTGTTTCATTGGTTTTATGATAAAAATCCTTATTTAAATATCAGTATACACAATATCAGTAAAACGATAAATCAATCCTTAATATTCGTAAACGTTAACAACGTTGAAAAACGAAACAACGAGCAATGTAATCCTGATTTTGACAACTATTTATTGTGTTTTAGCTTGTGTTTACTTTACTTCTGACATGTAAGCTCAAATATGTTAAAAAGTTTCTTGTTTTAGTATCTGATAAATATAACAGTGTGTCCGTGAAAATAATTGCAAACACGGTTTCGGTTTCAGCCTCTGACTTTACTATAGCGATAATCGGTGGCATCATTGCGGCGCTTGTGATTAGCATCGCCATCGTAGTCGTCTTGATCTTACGTAGAAGACAGGCTCTGTATGTTAAAGAACGTACATGTGTATCACAGAATTCTTATATTTATTTTATATTAAGGTAAGACCTTTGTAATGGACTATGAAGGAGACACATTTGTATTTTTTATCAAAAAAATAAACAAGATTTTTTCATTAAAATGTGCTATATATTATGTTTTTACTTTTCAACCGTAGAAACATCTTTTTAAAATGAAAGTTACCTATATTTGCTTAAATTAAATTAAAGGGAAGTAATTTTACACCTTATTATCTCCCTTACAAATGAACAAAAAGCAAATTTTCAATCAAAAAAGCAAAAACTGAGAAAAGTTGTCCGGTGGATCGTCTTAAAATGGCATATATTTAAATAAAAAAAGGTTTATAAATTCTCTTCCTAGCTGCAAATATGTGAATCTATTACACAGGTTTTACCTTAAAACATTATAAATTGTTAGGGTTCCTACATTCCCCCTAAATTATATTTCTGGTTTATATGTGTAAGAAATGGAATTTCTTTTAAATAAAATGATGCACATTTAAAACATAGATATTTATTATTACGGATTATCTGTCTATTCAGATATCGTTAATCTGACACTCAATTCTTGTATGTTCATTTTGTCAAGAGATCCTTTATTAGGCAGTGTGAGACAACTGATGTGAGAATGTACCAGTCATTCTTAGCTCATTTAATCTTCACAGGGCTAGTTGAATAAATTGTCTTACCGTTGTAATAAATATTACCTTATTAGTTTGCAAACACAGCGAAAACACGAACACACAAACAGTTTTCCCATTGAAACCAGAAATTTGTCATTTAGCCTATATTTTATTTCCGATGTTTTGCCAAAGACACGGTGGGCAATACTGCAAGGCCCCATAATGGCTCAACAGAAGCAAGGTAGGCAGAAAAGGAATCTGACTTATGTATTGTAACATACATAATGTTGTAATATTCAACAGCATCTTACTAGACTTTTATGTAACTTCTGGCTAAAGCGGTACAATCCATCTGTAAAAACATGCATGTACATGTAGGTGATTAAACAAGAAGAATAACCCTTAGCAGAAGGCTTTTATAAGCTTAAACGATTTTTATCTTAAACACAAGATTTACTAAAGCACGGTATACACATCACATGTTCTTACAAATTTGTATAAACGTATGCATATATGTCCTTTTAAAACAAACAAGTAATAGATGGAGAATTTAATAGTAATAGTAAAATGGCTGATAGCGACTAAATATTTGTAATGAAAGTATTAAAGTCTTATATACTGTAATTCTGTTAAAGCATTTGTTTGCCTTAATAAAATGTTAAGGGTGAAAACGTTCAACAATGCTTTAATTTAACCCCTCCACATGTGCACATATTTTTTTTATTATTTTACCTAAAGGGACCCTTCACCGAAGGTCGGGTCTAGTATCCTACAAATGAAGATATTTACCAAGGGATATTTTGTGTTACCTACGTGACTGTCGTCTATCTCTTGGCATTTTGATTTAAACATTGTAACATAGTCATCTTATTGTAAATGGATGAAGAGTCCTTAATGACTCATGTTGATTTGTTTGGTAGTCGTTAACACATAAAACCGGCCGGTAACCATTGATCTCAGCCGGTTGGAAAAAACAGACTGCTAACAATTAACTTATCGACAGACCTGTTGAAAAGACGTCCGATTCCCGACAAAAACGCGGGAATTTACGTTACGCCATAAGGCACAACGTCATTTGGACCAGCCAGAAGACTGAATCTTTTGAGTATCATTAGTTACGCGCACTTGTAATGTTTGACGTAACGAGCTTTCCCGCCATTTTGTCGGGCATCGGACGTCATTTCAAGTTCTTTCAATACGTTATTTGGTGTATGCCCTGATGTGATACATTACAAGCCATACTACGTGACATCTCCAGTTGTCTGTAAAGCCCTTTCTAGCGTATTTGATCTGCACTTTTGATTTTGTGTTTTGCTCAAAGCCGGGAAACGTAATACGTCCAACTTTAATTTTGTTTCGGCAAATGATATTTTTCCGAATTTGACGTTATCTTTCAGTGGAATACGATTTATGTTGCAAATTGGAACTTTATATATTTTCTTCATTAAACAAACTGTTTGTTATATGGTCGGGCAGGTCAAAATTATAACATTATATTTGCGCTTTCGTGAAGTATGATTGTAAAATTACTTATTGTAACTGAGTGTTATACGAGTATGATACCCAGATTTATTGATTTCTGATTAAGTGGTTAAGAAATGAAGGTCGATTTTATGCTTCTAATCGCCTTGAAGATTGTAGTGGAATGTCTATATATTAAAATATGGTTGTTTTAATATAAGCAAAACATACTCATGTTACGTCTATGAGAGTGAGCTATGTTTTCTGTTTTCAAAGTAGGTCTGGGCATATTTATCAAAACCAACGATTTGATTCATCGACAACTGAACAGGAATTGGAACTTAATGAATTAAGGCATAACGATGCCGCTACTGTCAACATGTACGACATCATTTCCTCCTCAACGAGACCCTGTCATCGTGTGACCTACACTAACCAGGACTCCGAGTATGCTGACCTTGAAATCCACGTCGAGTATGCATATATGTCACACATTTACAACACGTTATCATTATATTTGTGTCGTGTTAAAGTAGTTAAAGTAAAACGTATTACGCACATATCAATAATAAGGATATAAACTGTTAGTTAAATATAATGTATTCGCTTTTACACTAAGAAACAATATTTTTTCCCTGTGTTTAAGTTTTTTAAACTATAATACGTAAGAGTTTGCTTTTAACTGTTTGTGTACTTTGATGGTTATGCTTAGTAATATGCAAGTGTTTTGTAATAACCAGTTATGAACGCATTTGTTTATAATTGTTTATAAGAACTAAATGCATGCAAGCGTTTGCTTTATCTTAAGACTTACTTTTGTATAAACATTCAAAGATTAGATTATTGGGTCGAATTAACGCAATATATGTAAGGAAAATGAGAAAAATGACGCCACAAATGCATCAAATGAAAAGTTTTTAAAATATATTTTGTCTATACAACTGTAAAAGATTGTTTAGTGTCACATTTCTTTACGAAAATAAGATAAGATATAATAAAATAGGATATAATGTCGTTGCAGTGTAATGTGTTTAAATTAGGCAACATAAGCTGATACAAATATTAAACCGTTCCAGATGTTTTGGTTACGCTTTATACGGTAGTAAAATGTAGATATATAAAAAAGATATTTGTATGTACTTTAAACTGTATTCTACAATCATAATTCTTTCAAATAATACACAACTCTCAATAACGCTGAAAGAATGGATCAAACGTTTCAGACTAAGACATAATATATGATATCGGATTGATACATATTATTTCATAATACAAATAGTAAGCATTTATTTGTTATGGTAACATAATGCCATACACAGTACATAAATGTAACAGTTAAATTCCGTCTTTTTAGATCTGGGCATCTTTATCAAAACTTAAGAATCGATTTGGGAAGAATACAACAGGGATCCGAACTACGAGGCATCGATGATGATACAGTCGCTACCCCGAACATATACGAGACACTTTCAACCCCAACAAGACCCTCTCAACGTGTGACCGACTCTGACAAGGAGTCCGAGTATGCTGCTCTGGAGACCAACACAGAGTATGCTAATACGTCGAACATCTACAACACGTTATCATTATAACACTGTTCTGTTGTCGTAGCTTAAAATATTAACAAATTAATAAAGAAATTGAATTTATTATTATGATATTTAAAACAAACAAACAAACTAAACGAAGATTGTTTTTAAAACAGATGAAATAAAGATGTTGACAGTTAATAAACTGTACGATGTTGTGACCCCCTTATATAGGATTGAGCTTGCGATTTACTGAATGGTAAATTATTTGTTAAGAGTGTGTGGTGTGCACGTGTTTGCTAGAATCAGGTTGTGCAAACCTTGTTTATCATTATAAATAATTATATTGTTATTGTGTAGCAAATTTCGTGCAGGTGTTTGATACCTACCAGCTGTGAGTACTTTCGTATATCACAGTTGATTCTATGAAGTTGTTTGCTATACACTGGTTGTGACCACTTGTGTACATGTATATAATTGCTTATTCGATGCAAGTATTTGCTATTTTTCGGTTGAGCCTTGTATTTTTTATTGATAATTAAATGCAAGTGTTGCTGTAAACGTTTTTGTGTCTGCTTTAAACCGACTGTACGTGTTTACATCTAGTTGTCGATTCTATGCAAATATTTGCTATTTACCGTTTGTGTCATCTATTGTGAAGAGTTAATGATTCTATGCACGTGTTTGCAAAAATCCGGCTGTTAGTTGCATTCTATATAATCACTGTTTCTATGCAATTGCTGTTTACATTTTGACAACTATTGTATATACTGCCTATGTTTAATTCATGTATTTACCACAGCATGTAAACATTATGTGTATACATATTGTTTTGTAATGTATTGCCCAAGGAATTTAACTTTACGTATGCATTGCTCTTAGTATATATATAATTATTTATATTTTGTTTAGTTTGTTTTGTATGACTATTTTCACAATACTGCACTTAAAATAACCAACTTAACATTGTATTCTAACATTTTTTTTTTTCTGTACGGTGTTATCTAAGTTCGTTGCTTGAAACAAGTAAAACACATTTTCCAAACAATTTAACATAATGATAAAATATAACTTACAAAAGTAAATATAAACCTCTAAAAATTGTAATATAGATATTACGTATGTGGGTTGGTTTGATATACTTGTTTACTTTAAAGTTACATTTTAATTCAATTGATTGTAATAAAATAATAATAATCTTATCCACTGAGTTATCGTGCTTGGTTCTTCTTATGTTACTCCGCACGTGACATGCAATACTATTTTACTTGCTTCCGACTACTTTTTCGTTTTATCTATAAGGAAAGTATTTGTTCTTACAGAGTGGAATACAAGTTCATACCATTTAGATGCTACCTACTATAGTGTTAACCGATAAACAACTTTTTAAGAATCAACGTTTATTAAAGGTAGGCAAATATATTAGAATGTTTGAAGTATAATCAATACAGTTCAGGAACAAAAATTAAAATAATTTGTAACAGTTAACGACACATACAATCAAATCAGCTCGAAGTAAACATGAAATTTACAACATTATAAAACAACACTTATACAATAATTAATTATGGATTCTTTAATATCAGCATTACTAATACATGTATTTATTACAGTATTTCTTAATGACTGCTTAACAAAAGAAACAAAACCCCAATTAAACAAACATTAGCAACTGACAAGAAGAACAAATAGTTAAAAGAGGAACCTCTGAAAACGAACCTGAATACAACTTACAACAGACGGGGTAGGTTGCTTTCCTGTGTCATTATGTCAATGGACCAAAGACCGATGTACTTACTATTACAATCATGGTGTTGCTTTTTAAAGCTACTTATTGCGATACTGTTGATTAAACGAATTTTTAAGATTTTTTTTAATTTACATAATAAAATGTATATGTTACATGCAAAGCTTTGACATTTTGACTGTACCATACACTTTTCATTACAAAATGCAATGTCGAACTAACGTTGTATTATTTCCTCGAAACATCTACCCATAGTCAAACAATAGATTTCTCTAGATCAATCCTAATCATTTGGATAGTGCCTAGTTTGAAGCGTTAAAAGGCTAATTAATGAGTTATCGATATACCTAACATACCTTGGCACTCAAATATGTTAGAGAAAAGTAGCAAAGTGGGTATGGCACACGCCTCGCGTTTTCGAGGTTCGATCCCCGGCTCGGAAATCTTTTCTTCATATTTTTCTATATTTCTACGATATAATTATATTGTAAGAATAAAACATAAGTTTCCTTGTACACATTGGTTAAGTTCTTAATTATAGAAACAATTTATTTGTTGACAAACATGTAAACAAAAAAGTGCAAATAGTTAATATTAAATTAAACGGTTAGACAGTAATTCATACAAAATTAATATTAACATAAGTTATGTAAAACAAAGGAAAATAAATCTAAAATATGCACCTCATTTAATCAAAGATTAACAAACAGATGAAAGTCATTTGTATTTGGACCAAATATAATAAATATTTAATCAAGATCTGTATATAGAATTAAATAGTTAAAACTACTTATGTATTAACTACTGATTAGTGTGTAAAATGACAATTAATCAACTCTTTACAGAAAAAAAGCATTTTAAACATTTTGTATCGACTTAAAAAAGCAGTAAAAATATACAAATGTATATCAGGTTACATATTTTCACATTCCAACGTTCACTTAAACAACATCCCTTTAGGGTTTACAAACTCTCAGTGACGCTCAGTCACCGTGGAAGGCCGCGTTCGCATATATGTTCTCATCATTTCGCTGCATGTTTTCATAGACGGCTGAAATATTGAAAATACATTTGTGATTAAAATATTTTATGTTAATTATTTATGTTTATATACAGGTGATATTAGTTTCATCTGATGCCTTAAGGCCACAGTCATTATAAACATTTCAGTCTTAAAATATGATATAAATTGGTATAAGGTTCTCTCTCATCTGGCCCATGTGAGGTAGCATTCAGTTGCTTGCGGAGTAAAACAGTTCTTGCGAACTTATCGTTGTTAACCATATATTTTAATGTTGATTATCAAATGACCTAGAACAATTGCTAATGGGACACCTTGTTCTCATAATATACACTGTAAGTGAAAACATATATATTATCGTAAAACAGGATTTCAATTTTGCAGTTATCAATATACTATACGTAAGGTGTATACTTTATACTGATAACGTGTTTTCAGGGTAAAGCGTAAACAAGAAGAAATAACGTACGTTCATATTGATGAAGCGTTTTTAGGTTAATTGTAAAAAAGAAAAGTCACGTGCGTTCATATTGATAACGTATTTCCGGACAAATTTTAAACAAAGAAATTTCACGTACGTTCATCCTCTTCATCATCTTCCTCAGCCGTGATGAACGCCTTGACACACTCATGAATGTAGATGAACTGATCCTGTTCATAAAGAAATTCGATGTAATATTATGAACGTTATATACAAACTTTTATATAAAATAGGTTTGTTGTATAATATTTACCAGTTCTAATAATTCTTAATAAGTACTATATTGGTCTTTTAGGTATAACAGGTTTTCAATTAAAATATTTAATGTGCCATCCATTTTTTCATAAAAAATCAATAAAAACACTACAAATCGACAAAAACCAGGTGTGTACCTCAGTCTGGACCATGTTACAGCGGTGATTGCGCATGTCCAGCACAAGGCGGAAGACGTCCACCTCGTCATTGTCTCGCATGTGCTGCAGAAGATGGTCCACCGCGATGAACGTCCCTGTCCGTCCCACGCCCGCACTGTGTACGAGATTAAATGTAAAACGCTTATCTTGTTTTCTATAGTTTAATGCGTTTTGAGACATGGCGTTATTGCATATGTTGTTGCAATACTACAGGAGAAGGTACAAAGCAAAGTTCCGCAAACTCTGTTCGGGTTTAGGTTGATTACAAACCGAAACTACGCCTTTCTGTATTTACCAGGTCAGGTTGACATCTGACAATCATAACCCTAATTCATTGGATACAAATGGACCATGAACAGTTATTAATGATCATGATTGAAAGTTGGGGAATTGTATATCACACATAGTTTTCCAAGATTTAAGTTTTTATATAATTTTATATATAATAAAACAAATGCAAATGCCGGATTCTAGGACGATTTTTTTAATTTTGTATTAAATTATTTAAACATTTCTAATATGTTTAAACTGTTACAAAATAACAAATTATGTGTAAGTCCCAACCTTATATAATAATAGATATTATAAATATAATTATGCACACAAAAAGCTCAAGAAATTCATTTTAATGTATTAAAAACGGTTTATAGCTATTTTAATTTGCAAAAAGTGTTATGCATATTTATACTATCAAACATATAATATACAACATTTACACACGCCATACAAAAAGACAACTAAATAAGAACAATATTATGTTTTAATATGTTTTCATGTACATAAACATGTTTTAGAATTTTAAAGGTAATTCTAACGGACCTGCAATGAACGACGATTGGTCCATAGTTTCTGTTTGGTGTCTTGCTACGAAGTTCTCTGACTGTCGTCACGAAACTTAGAAGCATTTCCGGCTCATCAGGACAGCCCATGTCTGGCCATTTCAGGTAGGAGAACTGCCTAATCGACCTAGTTTCTCCATGCTGGAAAACACTATAGTGCTAGGAATACATTCAGTATGGCCATGCTTTTTGTGCGCATATATTGGCAGTTTTCATCGTGAAAATAAAATGTGGGAACGATTATGTGTTATGGACATTGACATGCCATACTGGCCCTTGACCTCAAACTTGATTGTGCCAAGTCGATGGCTTCAATCTGCATGTATATGTAATGCACTAGCATCGGGCCGGATGGGAACAGTGGCCGATACTGACGGAACACTGATATACAGTTGATCATTTGCCAGTGTCGCTTAGGACACTCGAAGCCTGGTCATTGCATGTATGTTTATGCCTTTGTCAATACACCAGTGGTCAAGTTCGAAATTTAAAAACTAAGTAGCACTTGTAGGCAGTCAAATTAAATACAATTTCCCATTATATAGTCGTTGTTTTTTACTAACAATGTCAAGAAATTAAATATATTTGAATTATCACAATATAGAAGTTGACACTGTACATTAATGTCAAGACAATACGAAAAAAATAGTTTATCACACTATAGTGGTTGACGTTGTACATAGTACACTGTATAGTTTAGCATTTGTAAAAAGAAAACAGTGTGTGGTTTCAAAGCAGTGCGTGTAGATTGATTGACCGCCGTGATAAAAACTAATAAGTGTTGAAAACGGGGAAAAATCATAAACCGACCCGTCAATCAAACAATCAAATCATGTCTAGGAAAGGAAACGAGAGTTCATATAATCCACCTACTCTTTTGACCTCGAAAATACGCAGCGTGTAGTCCGACAGGTTAGACTCTGACTGACAGGATATTACAAGCTCACCAAAGAACACAGGCTCGTTCGTCTCAGGCCAGTAACGATCACATTTATGCTGCAACAAATTTACAAATTTACGCATTCTAATTTTGTAGTCTACTGCGTTTGCAGGTCAACCACACAACTTTTGTTGAAGCGGTAAAAACAAAATACAAAATTTGCCTTAACAACGAATATTGTGAACAACATTAAACAAGTCATACCCGGCCTTTTTCAATGAGCTTGGTAAGCATAACTATTGTGTCTACGTTCTGTTCCCAAACCATGCGCCAGAAATCGTCAAACGTCATCGTCATAGCACCCTGGGACGCGATGTACTCTCTTGGGGAGTTGTAGCCCTACAGTACGTCCAGACATTAGCAGCAGGAGGGTCATTAATTTGATGAAATAACTGGCACTGACAATTTATGCAACGCCAATCAAAACACAAAGTATGAAAAGCTTAGCGAAACAGTACAAACGTATAATTAAATTTAATATATGACGAAACATTTTCAACTCACAGGAATGTAGTTAGCGTTAATAAAATCTGATCCTTCAACGTCATCCACTGGTCTTAACTTCACCCGGGAGTGGTCAACTGGATTAATAAAAACGCGATGCTTTTTAAAACAAATGGCCATACCAATTTAGATGTTATTATATAAGAAGCCTTTAAACACACTATAATATAGTGTATAGTTATTGTTAAGTAAACAAGTGTAATAAAACTAACAAGGCAAAATGTTCGTGTATCTGTTCTTCGGTCGACAAATCTGAGTAGTCGCCGCCGTACAAGGGTGTTTTGGGCTCCTCTCTGCGATCATCTGAAATGATTGAATAAAAATATTAATTGTGTTTACATGTTGTCACCAGTTGTTATATAATATTCACGTTGTTCTTTGTCGTTCTTTTGTCTTACCTTATAAGCATCAGAGAACAACATGTCGCTGTCCTTGTGCATCCTGTCTACGAATACTGGGAAATCAGTCAGCTTCACTGGTCCCGGTCTAAAATCGATATGGGATAAATAATACCATGCTTATCAAAGCATTTTTACAACATCAAACAGCAATTCTTTGTTTTAGTTCCATCTTTATTGTAGGAAACTGGTAAATTATATGTTGATTACTTTGTTAAAATGAGAAATTGTGCGTTTACTTGTATATGTGTTCATCTTTCTTCGTCGTTTCCCTCATTTCCGTGACGTCATTGATGGGCCTGTGGGTATTGCCTTTCTTGTCTTTGGCAAAACACCTTAAAAGAAGCGATGTTGAATATGAGATATTTGTTTGTTTTTAGCACATGAATACAAAAGTACTGTTGTTTCACCACAATAGTTGCTTTAGCGATATAATCATAACTTTATAGTTTATAAACTTAAACTAGAAATGTGTTCATAAGACACAAATGCCCCCGACTTATCGATGGCTCTACGGCCCCTTGATAAGTCATGTACTTTGAAAAGCATCGGGACGTGAACCCAAGACTTCTTCCCAATAAGATACTCTAATCATGGTTAACTCACATTTACAAACATCTTCCGGTACACATAAAGGTCAACTAAGTTATACAGTTTCATGACTTTGGCTGAAATAGTTTAGCAGTTATGTGCGACACAACGTTAGATTGTAATGTATTGTACTGACATATATGAAGAGCCATCACTCTGGTTTTAACTGAAATGGCCAGAAACAAATTCGCAGGTGCAAAACTACACTTGATGGTCAACATGCATGTAATGTTTTATGATTGCAGATTTTCTTTTTTGAGAGCTATGAGTGATATCACACTTCAAGGTAAGTATATACTGTTACACATGACCATAAACAAACTCCCATGAGCACCACTACACATGCTGGTTTAACACTGGTAAGTTTTCACAAATGTGGCTCGTACACTTTTTGAGTTACGCTCGACAAACGATTACGTGGTAAATACAGTATATTGATAAATTTAAGGGGGTAACTTTGGTTTTAAAGGATGTGGTTTCAAACAGAACTTCTAGTGCACAACCTCACATGATGTTCAACATGCGTGTAAGGTTTCAGAGAGCATCATTTATATTTTTGGACTTACATGCAACTCTAGTTTCGGACGGACGGAGGGACGGACAGAACAACAAGCAGACGGACAGACATGGGCAAGCTTGTAAGGCTCTTCTTCTTCTTACAGAATATGGGCATAGAACATGTCATTTTAATATCTTAGTGTGTACAATTTTCTACCTAAAACTAATATTATTGCATTTTAATGCAGAACTTAAAATATTTAAAGCACTTTAGATATATGTAAATATACTTATACAACATACGCGGCCTGTCTGCGGCGTATCAAGAAGACAACAACGAAGACGACGACGATGACTACGAGCGCTGCGCTGGTTCCTCCACCAATTGCCACAGTGTAGTCAGGGGCTGAAAGGCCAATGGACAGACATTTTCATGGTATTCCTAATCATCTTTCTCCATATATATTCATGAAAAACTGTTAACAAAAACATCTACTTGTTACAAATTGCTAAGTCACGTGTATATTATTTAATAAATATTAGATTGTTGTTTGTTTCATGGTGTGCTCTCAAACTTGCTAATGTTTTCGAATAGAAACAAGACAGTATTTACATAAATCAATTGACAGTCGTTTAAATTATGTTGTTATCAAACTGAGAAAAGAAAAGCCCTCTGGAAGCATAGCCTGCATTGGAAAATTGCAGTCTCGTTTTTTAAGCTGTTAATCAGTGGTAATAACGATGCCACACGACTGACGCCCCTAGCGCATGAGCAGAACTCTATTTTAAAATGTAAACAACATACAATCCATGATTCTTGAGAACCAGAAAAATATAACTAAACAATGATGAAGTACGGAGCGACATTTTACAGCCGCCACACAGGCACTAACAACCAGCTGTAAAACGTGAATTTCACTGAGAAAAGGGAAACCCCTCGTGAAGCATAGCCTGCATGGGCAAATAACAGCCTCGGTTTTATTAAAGCTATTCATCAGTGGTAATGTCACACCAGTGACGCCCCCTAGCGCATACGTGGAACTCTATTTTTAAATGTAAACAACATACAACTCATGCTCCTTGAGGACCAGAAAAAATAATTACACAATGAATCGGAATAGAACTTATATATATTATGCAAACGTTTAGAATCGAAATTATACATCCATACACCTACGTCAGTTAGGTAGGCCTGAGAGTATATAACAAAGAAACGTGAATATTTAACCAAACTTTAACAATGATTAATACATGTGTAAGCATGTGGTTAGTTTTTAACACAATTGATATAATACAACAAGTACGACATTCAAATATGCTTGAACACACCAAACAAATTAATAAGATACCGTTTAAGCAGACTGTATACAGAACATGTGTTATCTTATGATTTATAAACAGCTTATTATTTAAGTTGTCGCCCATAGCTATAATTGGCGAAGACAGGTTAATAACAAGAATCCGTATCATCATTTGCACGTAATATATCAGGTACACTGTACATTCTTTTTTTGTGAGAGCCAAATAAAAAGAATTAGGCAGAATCATAATACATCGTCGCCAGCGTTGGTTATTAAATTAATTCCACATTATAACCAGCAATAAACTAGCAAATTAAACACACACATAACACAACAAAGAGATAACTATAGAGCATACATCTGTATAATGTACCTGTATCTATAGGACCCGAGTATCGCGTTTCAGTACATCCCGTATCTGTGCATACCCCTACTTTTACTCTGTAACAAAGTCATGCGTTAAACGTGACCAGGTAAAAGTACGGGACGTTGCTTTATTGTGCATTTAAGTTCGTTGATGGTTTAAAATGAATGTCAACATTTATGAAAAGTTGTATTTACAAGTTTGCATGGTCAATGAATTACGTTTTAGTCCTAATACCTGTAACTTTTTCCAGGATTTAAAGGCCCATTACAAATCTCCTTTGAAGAGCAGTCACTCTCAGAGTCTTGTCCAAAGACGATTCTCATTTGATCCATGGCATCCGTCGACCTTCTTCGCCGATCTTAAATAATTAAAAACGTAAATAAATATAACAACAACAACAACAACAACGACGACGACGACTACGACAACAACAACAACAACAACAAGAAGAAATCACAAACGCATCAAAAGTGTAAGTGTAAAAAATCCTTTTTGAACGGATAGTTACCTACCTTGTGGACATTGTGAGGGACCTTGTATAGCAATATATGGAGGGAAACTATCCTTATTTTTCACGGAAGACCAACGTTGATACTTTTTCCTCTTTTCGTCATAGTCTGCTATTGTGCCAAAAAATGGCTTCCCTACAAAAATTTCAAATTTACTCAATTGGCATTTTTAATTTAAACTCAAATTATTGATGATAAAATAAATGGAGGAGATGTTCAAAGAAAAAATGTTGTAAACAATGTGGACAGGTCAAGTTTATGGGCACCATGACAAAATGGCCCGTACAAAAACACACAGAACATCACAAAACACGGAGTAAACAAGGACGCAACAGACATAAAGAAATAACTATTTTTTGTGTTTTTCGATTTTTCTGTTTTATATTTTCAATTTTCAATTACTTAAAGGACTTCTCCAGAAAATGTTGAATTACCGCCTTGGTACGGTCAATGAAAATCATTGAAAATTGAAAAGTATATTTATAAAATGCAACAACAACACCATCATCAAAACAAACCGTTTGCCAAGCTGTTTTCCGAAACAACAAATGTCCAGTTTTTTATTTGTCCATTACTGGGGTTGCACAGAAACGTTCTTAACTGAAGCACCACTGCTATCTGGCTTGTGTCATCTGAAACTGATTCAGCACTTGCCGGCTGCATAAGGTGCTCATTTATGGCAGATTCGTCTATTGGAAGCGGCGCTGAAACAGTCATTTAAGCAAAACTGTTTACATTTTACATGTAGATAATTTGATTAAACTGTTAAAACTAGCAACACATTAATCGATGATGTTACTGTTGGTATATTTTGGTCATAGTTTTACGTTGTAATACCTCCTGGCTTAACTTCCACAGTCCAGTTAGATCGTGGCCCTTCCCCAACTCTAGTCTTGGCCCGGACCTATATTTGGCATTTAAAAATTACTATATTAATTTAAATGGTGCTTTTACAACATTGAAAAATCCAATGTCCTTAAAAACTGATAAAACAAATTAACAGTGTTTCAATTTATACTGATGTGATATGTCAAAGCGTATAATTTTATTAACTACATGTATATTAAGAATATAAATAGAAGAGCTGTTCAAGGAAATTATTAGTATGTAGTTTAAAGATGCTATGCATGTATCTTTTAGGTCAGAATTGTTTATATCTTACATTTTAACCATATTTAAGCAGCGAAACCTACTCCCGAAACTATGAGAAACTGCCAAATATAGTTATTCATGCATGTAAAAATATTACAGAAAACATGTATTTGTTGAAAATGTCTGGCCCGTAAATTCGGCTTTGTTTATTTACGTTTCGACCCATTGCTTCGAAACAGTTAAATAGTCTGACTACAATCGATATTCTCAGGTGACTCGGTGGTGCAGTGGTAATGCATCTGCTTTGGGAGCAAGAGGTCCCGGGTTCAATCCCCGGCTGTGGCAAGGGTTTTTATGTTTCATTTTTGTATTGTTGTTGTTGTGTTTTTAGTTTTTGTCCAAAAACACATTATTTGTCACACAAAATTGCAATTCCTTTTGCAATGCTAATTTATTTAGTACACTTTACATATTGCAAGATTTGTGACTAATTGTAAAGATACAGACCTAGCATCTTCAAGGGCATTATGACAAAACGGTCCGTACACAAGCAAACAGAATAGCACGAAACATGCAGAACAACAAGACGTAACAGACATTCAGAACAAACTATTTCTGTGTTGATTTTTGTTTCCATTTTATTTATAATCGTATTTAATATCTATTAAAATGAATTCTCAAAGAAATGTTGAGTTACCGCCTTGGTACGGCCAATGACTTGCATTGGGGGTTTAAACCAGTTTTAAGCTATAGCAAACCTTGGAGAAGAAAACGAAATGCATTTACTTATTCTACTGAGGCCTGAGGCCACTAAGGATATGAACAAAGAGATAGGAAAGTGAAAAGAACTATGCATAAAAAAGAAAGGAGGAAAAAGAGAATCATCACAGGTCCATGGCAGAATGGCCTAGTTTAAAGTAAAGCTATTCAAACTTTAGAAAACGTATCTTTTGTATCTCACCGAAATAGTATATTCGCCTGGTGAAACAGCAAATATGAGTGTGCTATTCTCTGTAGTGTTGGTCTGGAACAAAAAGCAATAAATTGAGTTTTGGGAATAGTAGTAGTTAAAGTAGTTACGGCCGCAGAAGTATTAAATATAGCAGCAACAGTAGTAGTAGTAGTAGTAGTAGTAGTAGTGGTAGTTGTAGTGGTAGTGGTAGTGGTAGTGGTAGTAGTCGCAGTCGCAGTCGCAGTTGTTGTTGTTGTTATTGTTGTTGTTGTTGTTGGTGGTGGTGGTGGTGGTAGTGGTGGT
>Ga0224511_10000613_pt1 | contig 17968 bp, 9 predicted proteins | sample SF_May12_sed_USG_2_FD_169988 | JGI IMG/M metagenome (GOLD analysis project Ga0224511, IMG submission 169988) | Sediment microbial communities from San Francisco Bay, California, United States - SF_May12_sed_USGS_8_1 | ecosystem: Environmental > Aquatic > Marine > Sediment | place: USA...
GAGCGGGAGGGCAGGGTGTCGGGTAGTCAAGGAGACAAGAAATCGGGGAGTCGGACAGTAGAAAGTTAGGGAGTCAGGGTGTCGGGGAGTCAGGGTGTCGGGGAGCTGGAGGTCAGGGTGTCGGGGAGTCAAGGAGACAAGAAATCGGGGAGTCGGACAGTGGAAAGTTAGGGAGCCAGAGGGTCATGGAGTCAGGGTGTCGGGGAGCTGGAGGTCAGGGTGTCGGGTAGTCAAGGAGACAAGAAATCGGGGAGTCGGACAGTAGAAAGTTAGGGAGTCAGGGTGTCGGGGAGTCTAGTAGTCTGAGTCACTCGTGGCAGCCATACACCTGCAGCCGAAATGATGATAGCAAAAGAGCCAGAAATGAATGGAATGGGCGCTATGTATTTAATGTATACATTCTATCCGAACTCGGTGCTAGGAGCAACCAGTTAGTTATAATGATGCGTATGACTGTTGAGTATTTGATATAAAATGGAACATTATGTAGTGATCTTCATCTTGAGGACACTGCCACCAAAAAAATAATGATTACTCCAAATACATGTACCACAAAAGCCACGCAGCTCTATAAAGAACTCATGAAAAAATCAAACCAAGACCTGTTCAATTCAACTGCATGAAAAAAATATTATCCAGAATTAGCAGATTTTTAGTAAATATCAGCAATGGAAATAGTCATCTCTCATTACCAGCCTCTCATTAAAAGCTTGGGTGTGTGGGCTATAAGTGACATCACAAATTGCTCACAAGCTCAGTTTATTTAGAGTAGCTACTGTTCATAAATTTATTCATCTCCATGCAGTGAGGTCAGTACTCAGATTTGAGCTCTGCTTACTTGTACCAGCGATAAATTATCCTAACATCCAGTGGTTCGCTGACACAACTGAGATTAGAGATTTCTCCTCTAACATTCTATGCTTTGTCAAAGGCTCTACACGCACTGTTTTCGTCAACAAAGATACTATCGTCAATTGTCGATTGATGATAGGGTCAGTTGCCGTACTACCAAATATAATATTACCCAGCTGGTGGTATATGATGAATAAAATGGATTGGATTTTGTGGCCAACCTTCTAGTTCTTGAGATGAGGAGAATCACCATCATGAAAAGTTACCCATAAGATTAAACAGTGAACCACCTGAGAGTACTATTAAGTAATTCTCAACTCATGCATACCATCGAGTTAACTCACACAACCAGAACAGCCTGGATCATTCCAGTTGATGGGCCAGACTCGATCACCTTGTAAGTACAGAAGAGGCGATTCGCATAACCATGGTTGAGTCGATGCTGCATACACCTGAATTTTAGCAGTTGTATGCTAGCTATAAACTTTATGCGGGCACATTACATGTATTACACAGTTCAGTTTCCGAGTAGTTTTAATGAACACCTTTGTGAGTTGTGACCTATAAAGGTATGGGAGATTGATGGACTAGGACCAGAAAATGGCCCAAATAACCGGAAGGCATTCAGGATAAAAGGTAATCGATCTAATAACATTTTATTTTGAAGATCTTTGAATTAAGTTCAGGAGAGCTCTGGCGATGCGTTCACAATGCAGTAGGTGTGTTCACCCTGCATGAATGATTCTCAATAAGAAAAAAGTTTTGACCTTAAAGCAACTGGCGCCGATGGTTGGTCAGGCATCTCATCAAAGCGTGAGGAATGTGACATAGGGCATCCATTAATAACCATTCATTCACTCATCACGTGAAGGGACATTTTCGCTCACGCATGTGGAATTGCAAGTTCTGTCCATACCATTTGTACTCGTACATATATGATTAAACATCGAGCATTTTCACGAGCCGTGGCTCTCACTCTGTGTGGTGATGGGTTATTCTGCCCAAAGGCAGGTTTCTCATGACCTGTGATTGTCATGGTGACACAGGATGATACTGAGGTGTTTTCCCAGATTTCTGGTTGGGGGTGGTCCATCATCAACCTAAGCCATCTGTTCACACACCATCCCATCAAAACTTGGTTACCTTTCGCAAAAAGGTGGAGGTGGATCTTTAACAACCATGAACGTTGACTGAACTAACACTGTCCCCTCGCACCATGTAAGGAATGTGACTCCAAGTTTCCCAGACGAACAATGTTATTGCCTCCTCTTTCAGCTGGATTCTTCTAGATTCTTCCACAGTCTCTCAAACAGTGCCCCTCGATTGCTAAGGAACCGACTAAAATAAGCTCACATCTCTATCTATCCTATATAAACAACTGTTTAAAAGCCATTACTCTTTTGACGCAAGACTTCCTGAGCAAATTTGGATCAACTTTTCCAGTATCAATTAGACTCAGGATGTTGCGAGGTCCGCAGCAAAAACTCACAATGAGTTATTTTAGTCCAGCTGGCCAGAACAAGTGTATCTTTTCGTTTTCCTTCAGCGGCCTGTACAGTAATGCGACACTGGTCTGTACGGTGCAAGGTCATTGTACGACTGGGTAAATGAAGTTTGGTCCCCACCTGTACATTTGACACGGTAAATGACTAGATACATAACAGTGTTACACACAAGGAGTGTTCCTGTATGTCAATCTGACATTCATGCGGCAGAGAAATGTTCCACACACTTTACTTATTTTCTTGTACAGCCTCTTCATCGTCACAGTGAGCTAGCTACAGAGCTTGTTCATTGTCATGGTGAGCTAGCTACAGAGCTTGTTCATCGTTATGGTGAGCTAGCTACAGAGCTTGTTCATCGTCATGGTGAGCTAGCTACAGAGCTTGTTCATCGTCATGGTGACCTGCTACAGAGCTTGTTCATCGTCACGGTGAGCTAGCTACAGAGCTTGTTTTTCGCCACCATGAGTGGGTCAGTATCAACCTTTCACTTCATAGTGAGGCTTCCTTCTGTTTGGAGCTCATACTCACAGCCATGACTAGGATTTGAACTCAAGTTCTAACGACTGTAAGCCTAGCGCTCTATCACTAAGTTATCCCACTATCCCGTTATCCCATGCGCTTTGCTAAACCTATGCAATATGGAAGCATAATTGCTGCATGTATGAACATCAGGTCATGCTTTCACAATTAATCTGTTTGACGCCATTCCCATCCTTCGCTGTGCTAAAGTTCATGCATGGGCAGTTTGTTAGTGAAATACAGAGAGCACACGGCATCTAGGATTCTCACGGAGATTTCCTAAACCGCATTTACCCTTTGATTTACCTAGTTAGGTACTTATGTTGAGCCAGAAAACCACAAATCTGAGCACAGGTATATTCTGGGTGCCAGGAACACTAAGAGAAAGAGAGCACAACCCCCAAAGGAACACCAGTTCTCTCCAGAAAGACAAAACGCCAGGACGAACTAATTCAGCAAAATCAGAGCCTTAGTCTTATAACCTGATATAAATTATGAACTATGAAGGGTCGAGATCCTAGAATACCTTCAGCCCAATTTCTTTTTTCAACAACAAAAAAGGTTCAGTTCTTGCTGGGTTGCTGTAACTTGAGTAAATTCAACTGGACAGGCTTCTGATGTAAAGGCAAAAACTTACGCAACCTTGAGACTGGGGTTTAGTTCGCGACACTGCTATGTGCTCATCACATGTGTGTAACAAACTTTTACTAATCAACTGGGAAAATTGTATAATGAAGGTGTATAAAGTCTCAACCTTCTGTTCAGTTATGTAGGAAAACTGAGAAATTTTTGTGGCTAGTATTGTGTACATGAGTCTGTATAGATGTATATTTAACACAGAATCAGTCTAGTTTGACTAAACAATATAAAATTTCAAACAATGATGTCTTCTTATATGTATTTAAAGGTAAAGGTAGAGGCACTATGGGTCCCGGGACAGCCTATGTGCGGGGTTTTTCAAAAGGTCTCTGTTCGTCCAGCAGTTAATTGGTAAATCGGCTTTTTTCAGAGCTGGGGAAGGTGAAGACAGCTAGACAGAAGAGCGGCACACACCCCAGTTATACCATTGCAGGTACAAATTGGCTGTCAGAACACCCACTTCCCACCAGGCCATTGGCTAAAGGACAACCTTCACCTTTACATACCTTTACACATATATTGTCTGGCGTATAAGCTCAGGCCCTAGTTCCGATTCTTACCTTTATCTGATTGCCAAACATACGCGTATTAATTTTACTATGTCTGGCATTCGGTTTAGTGCATACAATCCACTTATCTCACATGATGGGTGTTCACCCACAGCACACACGACACAAACCTAACACAAGCCAACATTGAGCAATGAACGAGGAGATCCTACCTGGCATTATCAAAGGTGGCTCGTTTGCTTCTTCCAATCGCTCCAAAACCTACGCCTACTGCCAAACCCTCTACAACACAATCATCGTACAATGACCCTCTGCATATATCTCAGTATATGACGCTATGAGAAAGTTGCTTTTTACGCTATGTAGTGGGGTAGCGGAGTGCAAAAACGGAAAAAACCTGAACACCTGGCCTCCACTTCCAAGCAGTTGTTCCTGGCTACTGCCCAGGGCACTCTAGTATCACATAGGTACGACACCGCATGTGTCTGTGGCCGGCGAACGGAAGAGGAGACCGAGTACTGGGCGGTATATTTCAGTTGTTCGCGGGGCTAACAACCCAGCAACGTAAAACAACACGTTACGGAAGCCTATTATAGTAGGGTAGCTCAGTGGTAGAGTGCTTGGCTTGCAACCGTTTGAATCTGGATTGGTATCCCGGTCATGGCGAACACCCATTGTGGGTATGAGTGCAACCATGCGGGTTCTCATGGTGGTGAGTCCAGCGCTCTACCACTCGCTATCTTGCTATTCCAGCCTTCTGTAATAACCGCGGAAGAAACTGCACAAGATTATCTCACAGAGTCTCAGATGATTTGGGAGGATCGCAAACACAGTTATGGATATTCGATCTTACGTGGTATCAATGTATGAGCGATTGATATAGAACTATCTTCAAATGCAAGTGCCTTCTGAGAAAGACGGAAGATGCATCAATGGTTATCGGTAATGAACATATGACTGGATACAAAACTAACGCAATCCATGACGAAGTCGGAAAGAAAACTTATATATGCAGCCATCTTAAGCACTTTATCTAACCAATGGGAATTATAGATAGCTTTACAACAGAAACTCGTGTTTTTTACAAAGTAAGTAGACAATTCCCAAGAGAGCCCCGCAGAGTCCAATCAAGGTGTTTTTATAGTCAACTTTGTATCCGATCAGAGTCGGATCAAACGCTCGAGTGGAGTGTAAAAGCCTTGCCCAATCTGCCATGGATGCCCATCCAACTGGCGGCAACTGGCAGTGAAGGATATAGCGAGAGGGTTGATTTTCAAATGAAATTATGAACAGAAATGTTTACGGTTTCTGGAAAACACAAGTTCTACACCCTGTGATTGGGCCTGAACAAATCCAGGGTCAGATATCCGACGGATCAATTTAATCTGAAAATAGGTCAGACGCCAAATCAGACTCGGACTGAGTCCGATACAAACTGGACACAAAGCACCTTTACATACCGGGTATATTGTGAACAGTTATAGCTATAACTAGGAGTAATATTCTCCTCCATGTAGTCTCACGACTTTTAGCTTTTGAGTCATCATAGTTCAGAGTACCAGCCTCGGTCTCGCTTTCCGACGCAGTAGACATTGTGCGGAATCTTCGTTTCAAATTTTCATCTGAAATAAAAATAGTTCTTCGCTTTTAGGCCACAGCAGGCCGAAAAGTATAATACAACACAATGAACGGTTACTGGTTAAAGGGGTTATGTCATGGCCAAAAGTGTCTTCACATGTTTTCAGATTCTGAAGCCTACCATGAACAAATGGCCATTGCTACATTCGCAATAGTGGCAGCTTTCAAGTAAAAAGAACCAGAAGATTTAATCGAGAACAGAGAGATGTAGGCATACATGCGGTATATATTCTTTTGCATGACCTTTGACCTGGAATCATAGAGCTATCCTCCCTTACTAGAATTCTAAAACGTATGGTAACCCTATGGCTGGGATTGATTTATTGATTTAGATCGTGCATGTTATTATAAGTTAGGAAGCTTGAGCAGGTCTTAAGCTGTTACCCATAGGGTTATCTCTAAGGGAGGATAACTCCATGCTATTACCTTGCTGAGAGTGGGTGTTGTGTGGTGAATTGTCTTCAAAGATTTCAGCTGTCAAATCCTTTGATATTCGCCGTTCACTCTGCCAAGCGAGGGTCATTGCTGGGTCACCCTGGAAAAGTGAAGATACATCACAAGTGAAAATGGCTGAACCTAGATGTGTACCTCTTAGCGCCGTGCTCAACTTTTATATGGAGTTGCCCTCCCTTTGTCAGAAACTGTACACCAATTCCATTAAAACCTTGCTTCAAAACTGAACACCTCTTAGGCACTCCCTTTGGAGTTCAGCGTGGCGTGCCAAGAGGTGCATCTCCAGAGCCGACCGTTTGAAGCACCTTTAAGATTACGAAAAAACGCTGTATACCAAATGATAACACAAGTCTGCAAAAAGACACACTACTCAATCAATTAGGGTGAAAAGATATGAAATTCAAGGTGGCATCATTCTTGAGATGCATGTACCACTACATTTTACCAAAATGTGATTACAAAGACATCTCTACTTTTCTCGTATGACATCTTTGTGTTAAATGTGAAGCTGTAGCATTATATGCTTGTTCTCACCCTCTTAAGTGCTAAGGCGCCTTTGTAGTCACGCTGCGTCCGGTACGCCTCGAATCAGACGCTCGAAATGGCTGCTCAACCCCCCTTCAAAATATGACTATGAAAGCCTTGTCTGATCTGCCTCGGACGTCCGAACATTTGTCTCCCAGAGTGTTTGATCTTCATTGGACGTTCGACCCATCAACCAATCAAATTGCTCGCTCAGAAAATACATAGCAACGTTTGCGCATTTTCGGTTTCGTACTACGATCACTGAAAGCTTTTATTTAATTGATTTGATTTTGCTCCAATATTCACTCTAAAAACACCATAGTCGCACTTAGAATAGAGGGAACTTGCAGTGCAAGAATTTAAGAGCGTATCAACTTGCTTTTGAAATTATGATCGAGAATAGTTACAGCTTCTGGCAAAACAGCTTCGGCACCATTTATTAAATCAGAAGTGATCCAGAATTGGGCGTCCGAGGGGTCTGTTTGGAACTATGAAAGCACTTCGGACGCTCGGATCCATCAGATGCCCGGTCCGAGGTGGACTATGTGACTATAACAGTATTTTACAGGCTTAGCACGGAGCACCATGAGCGGACCAGCAGTATCAATACTCCGCCGAGCTATCCCACTATCCCAGACGGCATCTCTGACATGGTAAGATAAAAGTTATACATTATATGAATATAGTAACGCACATGATGATGATCTGATGCCCGGATTCCAGCATTTAGTTTTGCTACCAAGTTTAGTTACCAACAAGTGTTTTGAGATAAGCTTCTGAACCTAGGAGTATGACCTGTCATGGCTCGATGCTGACGGTCAAACATGGTCTCTCATTGGTCAAATCCTATTTCTGAACCCAATCAACTCTGCCTATAAATCCTTACCATGTGTGGCAGAAGCTGGTCCGCCCCATAGACAAACAGAGCACCCATAAGAAAGCCTATCGCCACTGGTATAAACGCCCACTGTCCATCCTCTCCATATAAACCAGACTCCTCAGCGATCTCTATAGCTGGCGCGAGCAGAGACCAGAACGAGGCTGCCGTCATCACCTAAAAATGGCGGTAAATCGATTAAAGGTGGCCTGACCATACTCTCTGCGTTTATAATGGCTCCTGTCCATCTCAGGAGAAGGTATTGCAGCTTTTAATGAAGATTTGGGTTGATGACGTGGAAGTTAATCATGTCCACGCCCAACTCCTCTCTAACAGGACTCGGTGTTGAGCATTGGACTGCAAAATTGGGAGTTGTCGTTCTTCACGATGTACTGAAGGTCAGCCTATTAAAGGGGTTATGACATGGGCAAAAGTGGCTTCACTTGTTTGTAGATTCTGAAGCCAAACATGAACGAATGGGCTCAATACCCAGTTCAAATGAAAGCTTAGATATAGCCCTATCCAGTGTGCATACTTAGAGCCCTTGATGACGTACTTTTCCGACTGTTGACGCACCAGAATTGGCTTCTAGATAGGAAATTAACACAGAGCTGTTGGTGTTTGCATTGATTTCTCGGCTTACGCGCCGATGTTTGGAAAATCCTCTTGCAGGTGCACACTAGACCTGTAGTTACACAAGTCTGAATAGAGAAACCGTGCAACAAAAATATAGAAATAAGGTTTCAGAGTGCAGTTTTTCACCTCTGTCAGCGAGCATTCGTGCCTTTATTGCGAAATGATAGTGGCCCGAATGCAATGGCCTCTATTTAGGGCTAGGGAAAACCGGCAAAACAAGTTTTCTCCAATCTTACGTTCAATTTCAATAAGTTCTACTCGACGTTATAAGGGGGGTGAAGATCACTAGGTTACTAAGTTTTAGTAATTAGACCCCATTTTATTTCTATTTGGATCATTTGGGCCGAGTGACCGATATCCGGTTTGTGGAAAAAGACCACTCGCTATCGCTGCAATGAATGCTGAGTTGCCTCCCTTTATGAATGAGAACACACCTCCGAAAGTGTCTACCATCGACCGTGTCATAACCCTTGCGATATTACCAAAGTTAAAAACAATGTGTATTCCTTGTAATTTGACGGGGCGTAACTAGAATGTTGCACTCAGTTTATACCATAGGTAGGAATTGTATTGCTTTTATGGTGCATGGTGATCTGAAGCCAATCTAGCAACATGGAGTGAGAAGCCTGCTAAAGGCCCGTAGCAACCAAAGCCCCACCAGCGTGTGAACCAAGCCTATGAAGCTCTTACATTGCAACTCCCGATGTTTACCAACTGAGCTATGGTGGTCTGCATATTGGCAAACATTTAGTCACAGATGAAAGGACCCCATTGGCGGTGTTTGAATATATGAACTTGATATTGCATAGTTAGTCTCGCTTTCCGCCAGCTGTGGGAATTTCCATTCTCCACAGTAACTGGAATATGACCTGTCATGGCTCAACTCCGGATGTTGATTTTGACACATGCATTGGTCACCGCTGGGAAAGAGGCGCCCGAACTGTACTGCTGGTGTAGTGCTGTGTGACGTTATTGGCAATTGCATCATGGTTACCTCTCACTTTTGCGGGATTAGTTTAGGTAAATATTTAATACTGATAGTGGTATCTAATAGAACAGAAGCTAGTTTTATTGGTAGCATTGTTATTAAACCCCTGATTAAATGAGAACTGTGTTTGGGCAGTTCTCCTCTCCGTATCTAAACCAAGGTACAGGGAGGCATTCTTGTCTACTCGGGCATTTGGTCATCCTATTTAAAGGACCTGTTAAGCCTAGGCATGTTGGAGCAGTAGCAGCTAGGAATCAAACAAAGAGTCCATTCTCACAGTGGGTGCTCAGCATGACCAGGACTTGAACCCAGGATTTTTAGCTACCGAGCCAAGAGCTCTAGTCATTGAGATATGCCGCCATCCCATAGTAGGAAAAGCTAATTTATGTGCCAAGACCCAAGTAAAGAAATCAATCGCGTGGTACCTTCACTCAGCCACTTGGAAAGTCTGGCTGTTTTGTCCCCCATGGTCCACAATAGAACTTATGTAGGTGCTGCATTAATCAATAGTCATTGTCAATACAGTTGTGTGATGCGAAATGATTCTTCTCATAAAAAATGGTGTGCCAAAAATATTTTTAACAAAGTTTTAAAGATCTAATCAATACGTGCAAAAACATAAAACATAGATCTCAGATGTAAGCCTAGTTCTAAATCAGTTTAACAGTTCATTCAATCAGTCACTCACCCCTGCAGCAAATCCAAGACTTCCATCTAGTACTGACCGCTACAATATACGCATGGTATTGTATACACGCTTTGGTTGCACAGTTCAATCTTCTTTCATATCCTGACCAGTGTCAGGAGTCCACAGAATTTGGCCTATGGAGTGAGTCATTGACTAAACACTTCTGAGGGTACGTATTTGGGATAGTTGGAGCTTGCACCCATGTGCAGGGTTTCTGGGCATGACTACCACCATTACTAAACAGCATAATTTTATCGAGTGTGGACTGACTCGACCAGAATGATGAAAATGACGCACTCTTGCCTGGTTGGGTTGGCCTTTAGTAGAACAAGTTATTATATTCCAATGCCCAAAGCACTGGCAAGTTTAACTAAGAAATGTAATTGCGGCTACAGTTTCGTAATCACATCTAAATTACCGATTAGGATGCAGTGATTGTTATGGCATTCACATGAATAGTTTAAATGTAAGACTAAGTCACCGGGAGTGTGTCATTGACTCATGCAGTGTACTGCAACTGTTAGTATAGAAATAAACTATGAAATGAAGTTGATATTGATAATGAACTGAGTGAGTGAGTGAGTCACCCGCAGTCACTCACTCATTGAGTGAGTGAGTCTGTCACTCTGTGAGTGTGACTGAGTTGATCTCTTAAGATCATTCACTCACTTCAAGCAATAATGATTAGTTACTTACAGTTACTCAGTTTTTCATTCACTCGGTCATTGATTCACTCACACAGTCACTCACCGACTGACCGAGTAGTGAGTGGTGAGTAGCCAGTCACACTGACTTACCTTGCTACTTGAGATTACAAACACTAATGCTGAGCCTAATGCCGTTAATCCCCACGTGAAAAGTGTGCCTAAAAGTGCCTGCCAGATAGGGGCAAGGCCGTTAATCATGGTCCCGCGACCCCTTGGTTGCAGGAATCAAAGCAAAACGCAAAGGCGATAAATAAACTACTATGCCAACCAATTTCTTTTCCCAAATCCGATACCCAGAACAGAAACTACACGTCTAAACGGAAGTGACGAAACCGACCGCTACACACCGGTTTCACTTCTGATAAACAAGTTAGAGGCTGACAATCCTATTGATTTTTTTATTGATTTCTTCGGTTCTCATTCGCATGGCGACTGAATACAGTGTCACAAGCTGTGGTCAAGCTGTGGTACTAGGCGTGTTTTTCCATTCCATGTGAGCTACAGACCAAAGGCAGAGACTTAGCAGGACGTAGAATGTCCTAAACTAAAGAGAGAATCACAAGTGAGTTGAACCTTTGTCATTTTCTCATTGGGGACCACAAATTATGGAATCGTAAGGTTACAGAAGTTATCCATAAGTCCACGTCTATTACTAGGTTTATTGAGTTTCACCCTAGCCAGTCACAGTGCATTTATTCAGTCTCTAAACGTATATAATTATGTCGCTTCAATTCGGCCTTCCAGCAAACAACCATGTGACCTTGGTAGTGACTTGCTGTCTTCGCCATAGCGTATCTATTTAAACTGCACTGCTGACCACTGAATCAGTAGGTGCTCTGATAGAGAGGAGCTGGCCCTAGTCAGCTTCTACTATGCCAACCCTACCCTGCCAGCAACTTTTTGCTATGGTATACAGTAGCCGAATAACAACTAACACCAGGCACTTTGTTGCGCAAATACTGTTGATCTTCATAATCTTTGACTTTTAGACTAAAGCACCAACATGTTTAAAAAGTTTACGGATACCCTCAGTGGAACACTGGACACCGTCAAGTCATATGGATCTTCTATGGGAATTGGCCAGGCTGGCCAGGGCCAAGGTGAGTTCGTCTGCCGGTAAAATAATTAATTTTTCATGTCTTCAAGACGGAACAGCTGTCAGGAGTGGTGCAGAAATCGACATACTGAGTATATTTGACTTAGCACTTCTCGGGTGGGTCATTAGGAGACAATTTGTCTATAGCCGTCTGCCTTAATGTTCGCCATATGGACCGCGTTTATCTTTAATCTCACGACCCGACACCGATGATGATGTTGTGCGAGAGACAAAGTTTTTGCCCGAAAAGGGAATCGAACCCGGGACCTCCGGTCATCACTTCACCCTATGTACCTATGAAAGTAAAGGAATATAAATGCCAGGCTATTTTGAAGGCACACATCCATGCAGTGTCGATGACACATTATGTGTTGTACTCGTGAGTGACATTGTATCTATTTGTGCTTTAATTTCATAAATTGGAAGATATCAGGATGTTCGATCAAATTGATCTGTAGTAGGAGGCCATTTTAACAGGCATCCAAGACAACTAGATACACATACTGGGGCTGGCGGTTACATTTGTAATTTTGTGTGGTTATACCGCGTCTGTCACGCGAGCCCTCTAGCATAAACATATAATTTCTATGAGCCTGAAGGGATATAGGCTCAGTGGTGGAGTGCTGAACTCACAACCGCGAGATCCTAGGTTCGAATCCCAGTCATTGTGAATGTGAATTCCTCACATTAATTCCTCGCTCAACTAGTAACTGGTGAAAAGTTGCATCTCACCCGGCAGCTTCACCGTAACGGTGACGACATCTTAAAGAAAAAAGCTCTTATATTGTCCTACATTAGATGTAATGTGTGACACACTTTCACCCTTTGTAGATGGAACAACAGCCGCTGGAGGAGGAGGAGGGCAATCCAGGATGACCTTGAACCTTCCTATTATGGGTAATGGGACAGTTAGTGCCCCAGTCACACGGGCCACGACTCCTGATCCTAGTCACAAACCATCACTCGCTAGCAACACATTTCTAGGCATCCAGAATACTATTGGCAAAATCACAGGTATGTAAAACTCTGCATGGCCAGGGTTCAATTCCCGACTGTGGCAAAATATTTCACGAGATTTTTCCCTAGCTGCTTACACTCTGCCAACCCGTCCTAACCCAGAATGGCAGAGAACGGCTCGATCTCCCTCAATGGTACCACACAACCTGTGGACATCGAGGAGAAAGGCCTACATCCAACCACAGACAGACAATAACTGAAAAAAACCCAAACCAAGTATGTATGTCACTGAACTGAGTCAGTAGGATAGTGGGATAGCTCAGTGGTGGAAGACTGAGCTCAAAACTATGATAACCTGAGTTCGAATCCCAATCAAGGTGTGCTACCATTGTGAGTATCAGCTCTCATATTAATCTTAGCTCTTACCATTCCAACAAACCTCAGGCTTAGCTTGGGAGGTCAGTTTCGTAGTACAACACTGAACAATAAATGTCGCTGACTCGAGTCAGCGAAAATAATGTCATGGATAAGACTACTCTGTAGACTTTGATAGGTAGATAGTTCGTTCGTAGGTTTACCCATTCGAGTATGCCAGTCCTGCAACTCTCCCCCTCTTTCTGATCATTTATAACATCAACTTGACCACCAAGAATGAATTGTTAACCATCATGAATCATGAAAGCCTATAACTAGATTATAGAATAAATGGAAATGGAAATGATGTAGTGTAGTGCAGTGCAAGGGGGCACTTATATTTTGTGGCTGTAACACTCACAGTATAATCCCAGTATATTCGCAACTGGTTCATGTTAAACTATAGCTACTGTTTGATATTGTAGCTGCTGTGTAGTGGTGTCCCAGGAAGACATGTAGCTAATTATGCTAATATCAGTTATATCAGCCTGATCTCCATGGTCTTTGTAGATTAAATCAGAACTCGTGTGAACTTTTAAATATTTAGATTATGCGTTAACAAATAAATCTAATCACCTACAAAGGAAATGAATTTAAAGACTTCCCAGTGACTTTACTCTCTGTCACTGGATTGAATTTTTTTCCCGAACATTTTATTTATTTGATATAATATGGAGAGCCTCCTGTATGTCTCCATGTAAGGGGAAGTAGTTGTATGACGCTTATTAAATTAGTCGACCAGGAAATGTTGCCGACCATCAAAATGCATCAAATGTTGGAGAGCACATCTCTAATAGTCTATGCCTATCGAGCATCCATCACATGTGAGTTAATGTATAGATAAATGTGAAATTTCATTGCATATAAGACTGTGTCACGACAACTATTGGATGTATTACCTTTTTTGAAAAGTCGGCCTGAGTCATACAAAGACAGAAAGTTTATATTTGCTGTGAGACTTATGACTTATTGTAATAACCCAACATAAATCATGTGTGGGTGATCCTACCACATACAGGTAATAGTGAGGCTCCTTTTATCACCTTGGGAACTCATTCTGTGTGGGATTCAGGTTTCAGTGTTCAGTACTTTTATCCTTGAGGATTATTCTATAATATTTGCGCTGGCTGCGATGAATAAATTCACAATTTTTGACCAATAAGATTGGACCATGGGGACCAGGCAGGATATATTTAATCTTTCATATACCTATCGAGCATTGTTCATTGCATCAGCAACATTTCTCCTTAGTTGTAGTTTCTAGTGGTTTGCAACTTATTGTGTGGGCAATCAGTCCTGCATGTGACTCACGGCTAGTTTCAGTGTGCACTGCATGATCACTTTCTCAATATAATTGCTGTCTATGTTCAGTCGCATCAGCGAAGCAAAATGATTCACTTCTCACTTGTTGCTTGAAAGTTATTGTTTCTAGCTGTGAGGCGCTTCGTTTCAGAGAATTTAAATTTAATTTTTATAATTTTACCATGGCATCTCAAACCCTACACGATTGTGCCCTACCGCCCGGGGCAGATAACTCCACAGTTCAGCAATTTGATGCTTGGTACTTCTTAAGTACTCACAGTGTATTTATAAATGGTGCTATTCAGAAAATGCTTTAAAAAATTGGTAATCATGATGACAGCATTCATTCCGGAAGGCTCTATCGCGATGCAGTAGACCTCAACATTTTGCTAAGTAGACCTGTCACCGCCTTTGACAAATAGTCACCTACTAAACATGAGACTACTTCAGTTTGATACTCATCTATATGGTAGTTTGCCTATAACGAGTCCAAGACAAGACGAGTCTGTACCAAACAAGTCATAAATTTATGTGACTATTGTAGGGCGGGGTGAGTCTACTAATGCTGTCGTGGCAGCATCTACAGCCAATCAGCGTGCGCGTCGAGGCCCAGCTCTTGGTATGGCTGTTGAAACTAATGAGACTCGCATAACTGAATTACATACTCTGGACGAGGAACACAGAGTCTCCGGATATCATGATATTACCAATTATGCCCAGTACAAAAAGGTAAGAAACCCAAAGTTTTCACTGTCCGCTCACCTGCTTATGTCAGGAGACAGTTACTAAAGACTTAGTATAATGTTTGACTGAGAAACATACATATACTTTCCCAAATCTATCTCGCTCTCTTGCTTTCTTGCTCTCTCTCTCGCTCTCTCCCAGGATAACTCTATGTAGCCATCTAATCTGCTATTTATGAGTCCTCAATCTCTCTGATCCAGTCCAGACTCACAGTCAGCGTGGTCAGCCTTGTACTATGGAGTGATCACTGATCCATATTTTTATATCAATGAATTTTATGATACAGTCTTACCGTCATTTCCCATCTATCAGCACTTTTGTTCAATCTCCGCCTCACCATGAGTTTCATTGCTATAATTCGGAAATCACCACCATCGTTTTCCCAACCCCATATTATTCCCAACATCATGTCAGTATACATTCTCAGACAGCGCAGCTATTCCACAATGAAATGCAAGCTCAAGTAAGATCCCTGCTTTAATTTGGAGTTATTTTCCCATGATAGTTCACTAGTCTACCTCCCCATTCCCTTCAAAATCCCCATCCATCTATCCATAGAGCAGTAAATCAGGTAGATTTCCCATGTGAGTTGTGCTACGTTAGTTTGCTCTTTGCTCTTCGAATGCCATACCCCCACATAGCCTTTCCCATAGAAATGTTATATATACCCGCGGGTGTTCTAAATTAACCCCAACTTCACTGCATGAGCTGTCCATATATATTAGCCTATACATCATGGGGAACAACCTTTTTGGGTAATGGGCCCTCAAGCTCTAGTCGTGCTGAATGCCCACTGTGAGAATCACCTCCTCATTAGGGTTCCTAGTTCCTACAATTCCAACAAGCCTCTGGCTTAGGAGGTCCATTAAATAGCATGGCCAAGTGCCTGACTACAAAACAAGAGAAGAATCAACTAGAAATTCAGTGTACTGTAAGACGCCCTGAACGTAAGCGGTAAGGCCTAGGAATTATGTGAGGAGTGCGTACTCATGGCGGTGACCCACTGTGATGACCTCTACACAAACCTGTATTAATTTCTGTTTGCAGGTTTCTGATACTGGTCAAATGAAACAGCTGGAAGATGCTATTGACCCATATTTGCCCTCTACTAAACCAGACGCTGCTGGCATGAACGGTAATTTAACTTTCTATGAATAAGTTGTCCCCTCTGCCCAAAACCCTTCGCATGACTCAATCAAAAGTAATTTCGTCGCCATAAGACATGTATATGGGAGCCACGGCTTGGTTGGAGTGTCCGACTAGTGTATACGAGCCATGTGTTCAAACTCATATATGGTTAATTAGTGGTGGTGAAGTGACAGCTTAGGGGATAGTGTACTGGGTCTTTGGCCCGGGGTCTCCGGTTCCTGTGGTCCCATTCCAGGCAGAAACTTTCTTTCACAGCACCCTCTTGAGTTTTCGATCCCGACGTTAAACAAGAGGAGGCCCTCCCATAGAGCTACCTTTTCTGTGGAGTATGCGGGTGCAAGCAGAGAGTCTCCTAATGACGTATTCTGGGAAACACTGAGTCAAAGACTTAGTAGACCAATATCTGCATCACTCCTGACAGCTGTCCTGTCATGGACATTTGAAAAAGAAGTGGTGGCAGGAAGAGCAGCTGGTTTTAATTTACTCCCTGGTAACCATGCAGGGCACAAACTCCTCAACAGTTGGGGTGTCATAAACCAAAGCACAAACAAAAACCTATTATGGATTAATCACAGAGCGTCTTATGCATCTATATGCTTTCACAGTTCCAGTTGACGTCATGCTAAAACTACTAACAGGTAAACGGAGTTTCTATGTGAAATTATGACATCATTGATGAGATCCTTATGTATCATGATATGAACCTCACAACAGTCTCGATTTTTATCTCTTGACCATTGAAGGCAGTTATAAGTTATTGTAATCTTAACGTAATATGAATTGTTTACTGGTAATGAATGAGAATGACGAAAACACAAAATCTTTTTCTCTACTGTCCTGGTGGAAATCCTTTAGCAGTGACTTGGTTCTTGAGGACCATGAATGAGTTTCCTATGCGCCATTGGATGGCAGAAACCACCATTCTACCAAGTTACCCGAAACCATATATGCATATTAAAAAGACTCAATGTAGGCTAGCTATTCTGATGTATTTTATTTATGTATACCTATACACTTAGATGTGTGCCGAATCAATCGGGAACTTGAATGCATTGTGTTACCGTGACAAACCACATAAAGGCGTCCTCCAGGATGGGTAACTTCTCCTAGCCTAGCTCCTGGTAATTAGACAGGTGACCTGGCACTTTGGCTTGTGGTGGGGCGAGCAATGCTTCACTTGCCCCACCACACGCCAAAGAGCGCAAAACAATATGCAAAAACTTCGATCATTGGAATTTTCATGAATCAATGATATATTATTTAGCCTATGGTTTAACCCATAACCTGAAGAATATGACCTATCGAAAACTGCTCCGAATAGAGCACTGATCCACCATAATAACACTGAGTGTATGTGCTTGAATGTATGCAAGTACTTTTATTAAGCCACTTTGACAAATAATTTTTTCCTGGATAAAGTGATTAAAACATATAGGTAAATAAATGTATTATCAGAAAGAATATAGAAAGAAGAGTAGACAACTTCTTTTTGCCCCTTCAGTTTATAAGATCGCCATGGTAATTGACGATTCAACACAGCCATTAATCAGAGTAATGATAACGGAGTTATTCAAGTACGTAGTCCACTCATTATAGATGTAGATGGCTAGTCTCCTGACTTTTTTCAGGAACACCGAAGCTTGTGAGATCAAACACAGATGAGATAATAGACCAGGAATTTGCCACCGCTCGCGTTAATCTTGATGATGTCCTTGACATGGCTGAGTATGTTGATGAACTCGCTCCTGTCGATCCAAAGAAAGATGAAGG
>Ga0224511_10000614_pt1 | contig 17958 bp, 13 predicted proteins | sample SF_May12_sed_USG_2_FD_169988 | JGI IMG/M metagenome (GOLD analysis project Ga0224511, IMG submission 169988) | Sediment microbial communities from San Francisco Bay, California, United States - SF_May12_sed_USGS_8_1 | ecosystem: Environmental > Aquatic > Marine > Sediment | place: USA...
AACTGTCTCATGGATTGTATTTAAAAAAAGATTGGAGTTTAAAAAATAATAACAAATTAGACGAATCCTCATTCTGACTCGGTCAGTCGGTCAGTGACTGAGTGAGACTGAGAGTGACTGTGAGTGACTGGCGATTTCCGAAGTAAAAACACGTGCACCTCTCTAAATCAATGACAAACCCAGTTAATACACAAGTTCGTGATCGAAGATAGATAATTGGGGAGATTCAGAAGGTACATCTGTTTCGCCTAGACAGTGTGGTTCTAAAGAGCGAACAGAACGCCTTCAAATCCAAGTCAATATTGAAGTGCATAATTCTTTCTTACCCAGTTATTCACTCAGTTTCAGTTCAGACCTTTGGGCATGCGGTTTGTGAAACAACCGAGATGATTGGTGGAAGACTTCCCCAGCTACTGTCGCTTGTTCGAGAGAATCCAATCAGAAGCCTTGATAGTGAGTTAGCTTGACCTATTTTTTATTCTAGGCCAGCTTTTCCCCTGTCCAAAAGATTACGCCCAATAGTCTCCGGCCCAAAAGTCTTAGTCCATATATCATACCAACGATACTGCGTACTTCCATAAGGAAAATTGGTGTTGTTTTCCTGATATTGATTTTCAAGACTCTCACAAATAAACTAAGCCCAGGGTTTTTGGAAAAACCTGAATCATGCAATTTGAGGTTCATTATATTGGATATAATTTACTAGATTTTACTACATTTTGGAAACTAAGTCCTAGTACATGGTACATGGTATTAAGAGTATGAAGTATGGGGTTTCGAAAAGATTGCGATACGGGTGCGCTACATGTATCGCACTACGCGAGCTATTGGTCGTTTGACGAACTGTCAAACGACTCGTTTGAGCGCTTGTAGAAGGTGCTGAGCAGTCACACAAAGAATGTTGCAGTAGATTGAATTCAACAAAATTAAAAATTAAACGTATGTTGCTGTATACTGAGTATATAGTTGCTAGCATTGATCACTACTTAACTTAGTCAGTGTTATCTGTTATGTGCTCTAACTGAGTAGTAAGTGACTCTCACTCACGAGTCACGACTCCTCGGTAATTAATTGTAAATCACTAAGTGACTAACTCAGTAACTGACTAAACACTAAGAGGACTAACTAAATAAATACCCGAGTAATTCTAATTGATTAATTTACTAGTACTACTAGTATTACTACTGCTACTAGTACTACTAGTACTACGTCTACTAGTACTACTAGTAACTAACTACTAAGATTGAATAAGAGTAAGTCAGTAACTAACTTCCTAACTTCTAAGGGTAACTGTGTGAGTCACTCCGTGACTAACTAAAAACAGAATACTACTAAGTAGTGATCTATTCTACTGACAGTGATCAGATGTGATGTGCACTAGGACTAAAAAGACAAGGCTTATATAGGGGCTTCTCCGGCCTGCAGGCGTGATACGCTGCTTAAATATTGCAGTCCGCGATGGTCCATCCAGATGAGAGAGTACTCACAATAGCTGAATAGCTTCTGAGAACCCAATCGTTGTTTCCTATTGCCGTTGCACAGCATTTACCGTGAGATGAGTGGGTCACATTTATTGCCTCTCTAGGGTTATCACGAGCATTCATGGTTTAAATCCCATCGTAATTTTACGGATTGAAGCTAGCTTTTTATTTACTTTTAAATGATAATGTGTATATGGTATAACAGTGGACCGATAAAAGGTCTTCACTGTTGGCAAGATCACAAAAAAACCATCGGAATAGTGGGGTCTATCAATGCTTTACGGTTTACGGTTTACGGTTTAGTTGCGTGCATAGTTTCACCGACTGTGCCAATAAATGCATGACAAGATACTCAGAGCAGGTAGAGATTAAAGGTATGATGAGCAGCTAGTCTACTGACGGAGACTGCCTAGCACGGTCGTTCGTCCATTCTTTATAAGCCCAATTATTGCATTACCACATCTACTGGAGGTGACTGATGAGTTATTGTCTGTGCAAAATTTCCTCCCGACTCCAAACATTGGTACCTAAAGCAATTTGTATTTTGTAGTTCATCTAAATTTCACAGTTTTTAATCGATAAACATCTGATGTTATGAACTAACATGGCGTTAGGGTGGTAATAATTTCACCTCTTCATTGCAGAATGAACCGGCTCCAAGATGGTTCTCGGTCGAGTACCCCAGGTGGAAGAGATGGACCAGTTACCAGTCCTTGGAAGATTATACAACCAAAGGAAACCCGAAGTCTAGTTACGCCGGACACTAAAACCACCACATTGTTATTGGACCATAAAGACCAACCCGGAGTATCTCCTACTCAGGTACCAACCACATATTGCTACTCATACTCATGATTCTCTGAGTTTGTGTAGCAGGCATAATAGCATATGTCGCAAATATCTGCACAAGCAAATCATAATCACCAGAAATATAGCTCGGCAATGAGGGATAACTTCGGGTGTGTGAGCCATGCCATTCTGTTTATGCAGATCTGAATAAACCTGTTATAATTTTCTTTTCAGAGCTCAAAAGACCCATTCTCGGAGTTAGTTGGCCTGACAAGCCAAGAACTCGCCGAATATATTGAGAGTAAGATGAAGGAGCAGTACCTTGAGCAAACTCGTACTTTAGAGCAACTACAGGTTAAGATGCACCAGCAGCTTCTTCAGAAACAAGCGCAACTCATGGAACAGATCCAACGCCTAGATGCCTTCAAGCTGGATAACTCTAAGGCGGAATCGCAGCCATTATCCACATCAAATGACCTGATGGAAGACCAGGCCGAACCTTCACAACCCAATGGGACAGACTGTCTTGAGGTAGCGGACAGTTCTGCTAATCATACCACCGGCTATGATGATACAACAGCCCATGACAATTCTGTTGGCAAGCTACAATCTGCCACATTAAATGCCGAGGAATCATTGAGCGGAAATGTGTCACAGAGCTCCTCTCATGATACATGGGACTCAACGAATGCTTTTACCCGTGAGAGGCCAGTACTGACAGGCAGTGAGCGATCAACTCCAACTCCGGTACTAGTAACTAGGAATGATGACACAGAGCTGGTTAGCCAGAGCATTCACATACCATGTGACAAGAGGAGCGTCGATGGTGTGGAGATGGAATTGAGTCCCCCTGTGAATTTGGTGCCGGCTTCCAATGATGACACATTGTTCAAAAAGACTAGCTCGCATATGTCGAATTTGGTAAGTGCTCCTTCATATGGTGGTTGTCACTATAGTGATTTGCTTTTAACCTTTTCGCCGTTTGTCCACCGGAGTTATGCAGCATGTGAGTGGACCACCACAAAATCCATGGAAAAAGTGTTGGTAAAACATTCTACTCGGGACAACCTGGTTTTCAAGTTAGTTTACGAGGGTGCCACTCTGATTCGAATACTTCATAGTAGTTTTTTAGCCCAGTTGTTCTTTTGGCATGAAAGTGATCACATGACAATCTGAATCGAGAGTCCACTTAGGTAGAAAATAATACCACACTGACATGTAACTCACTGTCTATTGCAGCGAGGAATAAGTAGCTCATTATGGTGTAATTTTTGTATTTAAGGTCGATCAACCTAACCTGAATTCTCAGATGGAGTCGTTTGAGCATGACGGACGCCCAATAAGTCCTGCAGAAGTGGTCAGTGATGACAGCATACCACCAGAATCACCTGGCGATGAACTCTCCCAGAGGTAGGCGGATCATAACATCTCCACAAATTCACTCAAGTCAACCACATGTTTCACCCGGTGCACACACGTGATCCTGTTGCTCCCTTTGATCGCAAGAATGACACGTATCATATATGTATATAAATGTGTTACCTGTACCCATACAGTTAACCTAATGGGTATGATGACTCTATGTCTATACCCTTAGTTTTCGTCATTGATAAGAATATGGAATCGCTAATAACTTGGCCGGGGTCTTGACTCTAGGATACCCGAGTATGGTCAATTTCCCCTATTCATTATGAATTATAGTCGAGCCGCGTCACTCAAAACCCCATATACTTTGAAATTATGGATCATTTTGGTCTATCTAACAAACCGCCTTCAGTTTGATCGTTGCGGTAAGCCGTTTATCGTCATTAAGACTAATTTGGATCCCAAGTCAGAGCTGTCGTAGCTGATTTGTCAGGGCAATTAGGGTCATTGGTATCCTCGGATGGCCATCCACATAAATATACTGTGTATATGTGTACACAGAGCCTATGACAAGTTCTGGACAATCTGAGGGCCCTGGGCATGAATCTGAAACACAGCACGTGCTCAGCCATTTCTCAATTAACATACCTGCTGAAAGGTGATGACCAGCAATCCGAGTGTACTTTCCTCGGCTGGGAAGAGCTGTTTCATTGGATCAGCAATCAATAGGGAAAGAAATTTGTACATTCTTATTCCTTTCGTAGTTTACGACTGAGTTTGCGACAAAAACATTCTCGTCACTTGGCTGATCTGCGTGCTTACTACGAGACTGAGATGTCTGATTTGAAAGAGAGGCTAACTTCCTCTACATCCATTACTCAACATGAGAGTTACATCGTCCTGAAAAATGAGAGTAAAAAACTCAGAGAAAGATGCAGAGTGCTGGAGGAAGAGCTCTTACGAGCCAACAGGTTAGCTGCGGACACCCGCCAATCATTTTGCTACCTTATGATAATTTTTTTGGGAGAAATCTTATGAGACTTTGCATTTTGTTTCAATACTCAAACAACATGTAGATGTCATTTTGTGACCAGCTCTGCCTGTTATCGGAATTGAAAAGTATGCTTAAAGGCGAGCATCGTAAGTTGAGATCTTAACTTTTTTGTCCCTTGTATTCCTAGGTATATTAACACCGTAGACAAGCAGATGGAAGACCTGGAGAGTTCCTTTAATGCTGTAAGTAAATGTTAAACGCCTGCACTTGCATAGCCAATGAGCATGTATGGTAATCAACCTTATAGGATCAGGTATGGTTGAAATGACCTTAACCTTCTCTGTGCTTAGAAATGGAGAAGCGACAACTTAGTGGGTAGCGCGTTTGGCTTTGGACCAGGTGACCCAGGTGCAATTTCAAGTTTGTGCGTCATTTTGCGCTTTCTTTTTCATCAGATGTGGATTGTGATGGAGGCCCATCCATTGAGTACCTACTTCCTACTCCACGGGGTAAATAATGGACCATCATGACAACAAGCCATTGGCTTGATGTTGTCATCCATGTAATACAAGATGGTCTTATTTTGTATTAAACTCCATTCGCAGAACTTGTCAAATACTAATGACGAAAGTGAGAATGATGAAGTCCTCGCACTGAAAAATAAACTTTCCCAGTGCCAGATTTACAACGAGACGTTGGGGAGGAAGAACCAGGAGCTTTTTTCAGCACTTTGCAATGCTTACGAGGTAAAGAAAAATTTTCAGTTGTACAGGCGTTTTAAGCACCATGCCTCGCAAATGACCGCTTACTGGATTAGCTACCGATCATAAAGTATATCAGGCCAAAAAGGAACATCTTGTAAGCCAAGAATTCAAACAAACATGAACTGCTCATATATTGGCAAGGGGAACTTTGGTTGCGTTGCTGTTTGATATTGATCATGCGCTCTCAAATGAAGTACGCGGAATTTGATCTTTTATTACATTCACTGCCATAAATTCCCGTAACAAAGTGTACCCTTTGATCTTGAACCATATGCATTGTACTGAACATCCTATTTGTAGGTACGAGACAGCAGTGCGAAAGCTGTTTCCCAAAATAACAGCCAATATCAAGAAGTAAGTTAGGGAGATACCAAACAATGAATAGCAGAAAGCTGTGTTTTTGTGATGAATTGATTATCCAGACTGTCGGATAGGAATATCCAGTGTTTGTTTGTACCTTGTATGCACCTAAATTCTGAAGTCACTATGAACTTGCTGTCTGCCCGGGTGTCACAGAGATACAAAGGCAAAATGAAGCGAGCCTTACAATGCTTAGTAGTGAGTCCTAGTCCGACCATCTATGCAGAGATTTTTCAAAACAGAACTACGCCGCGGTCATTGGCTAGCGCACTTGCCGAGTTGTGTTCCTCTTTTTAAAGGGTTGCGACTCCCTCTCCCTTCCAGCTCCCCCTAAGCGCCTCAATACGACTTATATGTTAGTCTTTTGTAACAGTCATTTTTACAGCTACGTTTGAAGTATGAAGCATTAACAGATACCCATCAGGAGACATTGGTGAGTCTATGAATGCACACATTCATGAAACTTTTCCTGAATTTGTTCGGCCTTCAGTGACTTATGCATAAGAACGGCCTGTGTCAAGGCAACTACTTATCGCTACTAAAATGAATACCTACCCAATATGCCTGGCCATTGAAAAGGGTGCCTACAGTTTTGTGTACCTATGTTGAAGGAAAAATGAACTTGAGATGAAGCATTTTTTCGCCATCCTCAATCCCATATTTGTATGGTTTTCAGACCAATCTACATACTACTGAAAGTCTTCTTATGAATGCGAGGCAAGAAATTGATCACTGGAAACGAACTGTGCACAGACTTGAAGCCACCCATGCCAATCTTGTGGATGGTAAAGTAACTCATGAGAATCCTTCCCTGATGAACAGGTATGAGCTTTAATAACCGTTTTGTGAGACTTCAACAAGTTGCATGTGATAAGCAGTGTTATACGGTTTTTTGTGGCTGTAGACGGCCCATGATCCTGACAAGTCTTGTCAGCTAACAACTAAGTGAACAGCAAGCATACCGTTCCTTCATCACATAAATATCAGGTCAGCGATATATCTGTTTTAGTCTATACAGTCAACTAGATGACATGCAAACCATATCACCCCTGCTTAAAGCTGAACGGGAAAGCCACCTGGGAAAATCCTGCATCTCCTGCTCACCAGAACAATGGAAATTATCCCATGATAAAACCTGGAATAAATCGATTCAACCATATACAACTACAAATGATAGCGATAAGCTTAATCGATCACCACAGTTATATTCCGATACTCAATCATCAGACAATTCCAAAGATATGACTAAACAGCGTAAAAAACATAGTCATCATAGACGAGACACCTCTGCAACAAATGCTGCTAACCAGAGCATCAGCAAGGATAACTTAGTTAGTGCTTATAGTCCTGTGGTTGATCGGCAGAGGCACAGCAGCAGTGCTAGTAGTGGCGGACCAGTCCCCACTCGATCCGTGATGTCACCAAGCAAGCATAGCCTGGAGCATCCGTTTGGCTATCATCATGTCGGGGCCAGTGTCTCGCCATCTAAGCGAACCCAGCAATGGGCAGTGCTTTCACCCTTTAACAGGAGCTCGGAAATACGAGACAAACCTAAATCACCAAATTCAGCCAAGAAGAATCTCGCGTCAGCATTAAGCAGGTCAGAAGAAATGCCTCCATAGGAGGTGCACAGATAATCAATAGCAACAGGTAGTGTGGAAATGCATGAGCCAAAATATTTCTTCAATGGAAAGCTGCATTGCCTGTTCTTCATGAGGTTTGCATGTGTAATATATGGATATTTGCAGTCTTGAATTCGCTATGCTACCAACTATTTCTTTAAAGGGGTTATGACACGGTCGATTGTCGACGTACTTCCCTGTTCCCCATTCTTAAAGGGAGGCAACTCCGCATTCACCACAGCGATTGCGAGTGGTCTGTTTCCACAAACCGAATATCGGTCACTCTAATAACTACGGCCCAAATAGAAGTAAAATGGGATCTAATTACTAAAACTTAGTAACCTAGTGATCTTCATCCCCTTATAACAAGGAATAGAACTTAAATTTGACCGTAAGATTGGAGAAAACTCAAGTTATAAGAAGTGCTTTGCCGGTTTTCCCTGGCCCTAAATAGAGGCCTTTGCATTCGGGCCTCTATAATTGTGCAATAATGGCACTAACGCTCGATGACAGGTGAAAAACTGCATTCTGAAACCCTATTTCTATATTTTTGTTGCACAGTTTCTCTATTCAGACTTGTGTAACTACAAGTCTAGTATACACATGCAAACGCATTTGTTAAACATCGGCGCGTAAGCCGAGAAACCAATGCAGACACTGGCAGCTCTGTGTTAATTTCCTATCTCGAGGCCAATTCTGGTGCGTCGACAATCTGAAAAGTACGTCATTGAGGGCTCTAAGTATGCGCAATGGATAGGGCTATATCTAAGCTTTTATTTTAACTGGGTATTGGGTCTATTTGTTCATGGTAGGCTTCAAAATCTACAAACAAGTCAAGTCACTTTTGCCCATGTCATATAACCCCTTTATTTAGCAACCCGTCATAAGCCAGAAAGGATATCCAGACCACCGAGACTAATTTAATAGGTTAGATAATCAATGATTTGTGTTTTTAATGTTTACAGTGACAGTAGGACATCGGCTCATGGAAAGATATGTGCTAGCAAGACCTTTGCTGGACATGAAGACAAGCCTGTTAAGGAGTCCAAATCCACCAAAAACACCCTCGATGCCCAGGAGGAAAGACTAAGAATTATACACGATGCGGAGACACAGTTGGATGAACTTCTTCTGGAAAAACGACAGGTGCTATTTACTGCTAATGTATAATAAACACAGTGTTACAGCCTACTACTGCACCTGCTGGCATCCAACTTCTAATGTAGTCTTATTGGGGCCCAAAGAAACTAAATTTAGATTGGCACGGCCCTCAGCTGGTTGAAACATAATGCACAGTTGCTTAGCTAATTTCATTTACAGGATCAATTTATTTACATTCGTCCAAATTGTTCCCCTTGGAGACTTGAACTTAAATCTCGACTGAAACACTGATATCGTATAAAAGCCGCTTAGAATGATATCTTGCTGTTCCTGGAAGGTTGTTTGATTTCGAGTTTTCTGTGAATGCCTCTCGGGTCTTTGGATGTTTACTTAGCTATTTTGCAATAGCAGAGAGCAAATAACAGGTCAGATATTATTTGTGCCTCCTGCCATTAAGGGCGATTCGTTTTGTAGCTGGAATCTGCTCTCAGTAGAGTCTCTTCTCTGCACGGTCGTCAAGAGAGACAGAAGCAAGAAAGTCTGGAGCGACAGCTAGACCGTATAGACAAGGACCTCGGCTCCGTCCGTATGACGTTACGTCGCTATAATATTTTGTGAAAGGCATAGTTTGTATTCCTTTACTACCTTTATATCAGGGTTTTATGTTCTCGGGTTAATATCCCATTCAGATTTCAGGGTTACTGAAGTTCTCATTCGTTTTGTTTCATTTATTTCTATCTATGTGTGTGTAGCTGGAGTGTTTTGTATATGGTTTACACTTCATTTTGATAAGAAATACTTTTAGACTTTTAGTGAAAACTGCCATTGTGTGATAAACAATGTGTATCAAAATAGATATATTCTTTTTTTTTGCTGCTGTTTGATTGGAATTGATATCATATGCCTGTTATTGCAAGCTTTTGAAATGTAGCATGATGTCGATGATTTGTATTCTTCACAAAAAGCATGAGCAAACATAAATTAATGTTGAGCAGTTGAGCAAGCAAAGCTAGAGCATATCCTATCCGGATTTAGAATCATGTATTTTATTTCTCCCATTACTTGTGCTGTTGGTATGATTTTGTGGTTTCAAAGACAGCAAGATGAATAGCAACAGTGCTACTATATGTGGCCAGAAGTATAAACCTCTACAAAAAGAAGTGAAATATCCAGAGCAATCTATACAATGAAGCTGTGCTCAAACTAGCTCCGTGCTTTTTTTCGGTTCGCCGCAGATAATTTTGGTCCGTTGACATTTCTGACAACCATTTGTTGGGACCATCATTTGAAGTTCGAAACGGTTTTTCACAAGGGGGGCCACTTCACTCCCAAACACAGTTTCAGCGGTGGGCCTAGCCTTTCTTCCCTAGTCTTCCCAGACTGTACAAGGCAGCATGTGTGATCAGCCAGGGAAAAATCCCTTGAAATACCCCGCCATGGTCGGGAATTGAACCCAGGACAGACAGTAAGATTCATTCATTATCCCACTGAGTTATCGTGACTGACTCCATGTAAGATGGGTCATACAATCAAATATAATTGGGCAGGAATTTTTGTGTGGGTTCCATACGCAGCAAGACTGCATTCATGGAAATGAAAACTGTCTCGCATAAATAGCTGAAAAAGCCATGCCGTAACGTCACTCGAGTGTATGCGTACTGAACTGCAAATTTTTTAACTTCTGGTACTAGGTCACTATCCCTGGGCTCATTTGAGTCACTAGAATTTATATTTATAATCAATTTATACAGTGCCATAGGTTTAAGTCTTATGGTAAATTGAAGAAGCACACACTCAGACGATGGTACATCATGGGTATCTCGGTTGTTTATAGGTGGCACATTTAGATAGTCTCGCTATCATACAGTAAGCTGTATAGGTATTATGTCTATATGGGTGTGATGCGCAACAACAACCAGGCATCGCCTTACCTTTGAACAACTATGGTGTCTTCAAAATAAAGCAGCTGGAATGCCGTTCCATTGAAGAACACAGTCACAGTAGTTCCTACCCATGTGATAACTGCGTAGATAATTCTACTCGTGAAGTTCTTTTGAAAAAGTGGACGAATATTGTGACGAATCTAAAAGAATTCTATTCATTAGGATGGGGGTAGCTCTGTGATAAAGCGCTGGGCTCGGAACCGTCAGAACCTGGCTCACGACGGGTGGAAAACCAACAATCTAACCCGATAGCTTTCATCATGACGATGAGGAGCTCATACGAGAGAAAGAGGCAGCTGAAGAAGACGCAGCAGCACATATATTGGACACAGTTGCTCACCATTTTAGCTAATATGGAGTAGAAAGCGAGTGGGATGAACATTAGAAGATAGCCGGGATAGAATCCGTGCCAGATGGCACTTACAGTGAAGGTATACAATGCTTTGTTGTTCTGAAATCGCTCAAAACAAACAAATCTCAACCATTTAGCTGTGAAAATGTTCCAGTTGTCTATAAAACTTTTCAGACTTGTTGCTTTCTACAAAAGACATGTATACGTTAAGTCAAGCAAGCACAGGGAGAGTGGCTTTGTCATGCCGAACACATTATCTAGTTGAGGCCAAGTTTGAGGTGAGCTCTTTTGGATTAATAATAAAGAGTTTGCGTAGTTGTGTTTCCGTATACGCAAACGAAAAGCGAACCCAAATTGGCGTCATTGGCATGCAAATGCAGACAAGTTACGTAGGTCAAATACGTAGGTCTGCCGCAGCTTGTAGGCAATCACTGGTGTTATGGACTAATACACCAGACATATTCATAAATTTGCACCCATATTATGCACTGAACCACTAGTAATATCGATCCAAAGTGAGCAATGTTTTACTGAGTGAACGAATGGCTCACTGAGCGAGTCATTATACCATAGTAGGCGGAATCGCTAAAATTCCGGTTCCGTAGCGGGTTACGCACCTGCGCAAACTCTATATTCATGGAAAGTCTATTTTTCATAGATGCATCAGACCTCTGCGTTGGCAGTGGACATAAAACTCTGTTCAATGACAGATTGAATTGACTGTGTGATAACATGCTTTGCAATTTGCCTGAGCGAGGGGTTTTCACAATAACTTCGGAGAAAACAGACCCATGTTGCTATCTTGTTCTTCTGTGTCAACACCCCACTAACTTGCTTTTTAGACCCTACCAAAGGTATAGAAGACAGAAATAGCACCAACCTCAATCTCCAGTGGATGAACAGTAGCCACTATGGGTGAGTATTCATTGGGAGCTTCAGCGTTATAGCCAAGTCCCCCAAACATACACACAGATTGAGCTGCAATTATTTATTCGTTGTATAACTATTGCCATGGGGTTTATGAATTCAGTAAGGGTGTGATTCTACGAAGACGCTTCAATTCATTCTGCGACCAATATGACTCTGATCGCACATTCGGAGCAGGCACCCGTCTCTCAACAAGGGGAATGACACCATGCAGCTGGGTTTATCTCCCAGACAAAACTGGTTGGATCAGGCTCCAATTGACCAATAAACTTCCAAAATTCCAAACCCACGGATTACCTGAAACCACACTCGAGTTCGCTTGCGCTACTACCTCTTTATAGGCTAATAAGAAACTGTCCATTTGTCTTTACACAACCGTGGGAGGACTGACTAACGAAAGAATAACTAGAGCTCTGATTAACTTTTTTAACTTAACTTAACTAATTTACGATCCGACACAATTATCTTTACCAGCGGACATATGTTCACTCACACGTTAGCCAGACAAAGTAGTATTTACATCTAGCAATGAACATGGTGACAAACAGAATAAAGTGCTTGTATAGAAATCCTCCGGCTAGAACTTTATAATCTACAAGCAGAACGTTGACTCCATTATTGGAACAGGATGGTGAAAACTGTTTAGACAGCTGGACGACTGGACAACTGGGGAGCTAATAATTTATCAAGACTCATAGCAGGCTTGAGTGGTGAGGGCGCAGCCTTCCATTTAAATTTCTCCAAACAACTAGGAAAGGACAAAATAAAAAATAAGCAACAGACAATAAGTGCTGGCAACCGAACTGTTCGACAAAATTTCGGCCACGAGCACAGAACCCGTGCTCACAGTGAGGAAGCGTAGTCGAGTACAGGATAGATTTGGATCGCATCAGAGTTGTCCTCTCTCAACTATAATGCATCGGTAAGAGCCAAACTATCCTTCGTGATACGTTATCTCAATGTAGTAATCGAGTCTCTTTTCGGTAACTTTGACATTTGCCTAAACTACTACTCTAACTCCTACTTTTGGTCTCTGAATTCTGTTCGCGTGCTTTCGGTCGCAGACCGTGACTGAAAGATGCTTTTTTAAATTGCGCTTTTCGATCGCGCTCTTGAACAGTATTTTTAGATTTTGCGTTTCGTGCTCGGTTTTTCGCGACTGAAATGGATTCCGATCGCGAAAAAACCGAGCACGCAAATGCACCTACTGTGGTAGGCATTCCCTGTGCTATGAATTTATGAAACAATAATGTGACAACAGATACAACTTACCATTGCAGTAGACAGTGGGACTGGTAACACAAATAACACTTAGAATTCATAAAAACACAGTAACCAGGTATAAAGATGGACGACTGAAAGACTTTAGCTAGCACAGACAAATCAAAATAATTTCTACACAATTCAACACGAACAACTCTCAAGCTGAAAACACCTATCTAGCAGTGGTCCATCGGTGGTTTGTTTCCTAATCCAGAATAGGTTTTGCTCAGTGAGAATACATTTCAGAGTGTCGTTTTGAATAGCAAACAGTTACATGGCCTCTCAGGGTCAACCAACGTAAAAGACCCCCTACCCCCCTGTCTAGCACAGCATCACCACAGCTAGTTTGGTGGCCTGGCTTATCAGTACACACAAAACATGGAACGGGAAGAGTGAAAGAAAATCATGGACAAATTGGCAGCAGGCAGCTTCTACAATGGTACATTCCAAACAAATTTTGTTCTGAGTATCCGGCCATGTACGAGTTAACAAATAAAATGTACAATAGTATGAAGGCTAGTTGTTTGATTTAACAAATACCTCTGATAAAGCCAAACATTGAGGGGGGACTGCGACGCCCCTAGCTTTTATGCCCTAATACTAGAGTAGTGTGCACTTATTTACCAGGAGGTCACTAGGCCACCGACAGGTGATGAGCTATAGTTATCATGATGAAACGCTTTCCCAGTGATGCACGCTGTGTGGTTTTTGTACAATATGATTTCGTTGTCACTCAACAGATCAGATAAGCTGGAACCTTTCGGACTAACATGCGAGAGGAATTGCATGGCATTCGAATAGTTTACATCACAGCAAACAATCATACATACAGCAAGTGATGCACATTCAACTACATAACTAATTGGTATTTATTAACCCACCTGTATTGACGGTTACGTCAAATTGAGGGATGGCTGCTATATGAAGAAGACCCCAGAACACACCATATACTAAGATCTTAAAAGCCTGTAATCAGGAAAAGTGTGATAAGCCCACTAGAGACTAGGCAAGCCTAGAATTGTGGATGACCAAGCTGGCCAAAGCAGAAACAAATATTTTTAATCATTACATCTTAGAATAAACTGAGCCAGTTTTAATGAAGGCTGAAAAGAAAGGGTCAGCCAAGTTTGGAAACAGGGTGTTTGAGCGTAGTTTATCACCACTGTGGGGGATGCAACTCCACATGTGGGTATCAACCAACGACCATGGCATGACCCCTGTTATAAAAATCAACTCCGAATATGCTGTATACATACCAAGCGCATGTTAGCTCCTTGGAGATGACCAGTTCGCATGAACTGTTTATGATCGTTGTAGAAGACAAATGGTCCAAAAAGTATACCCAGAAACGAAAAGTAATAGCAGAAATACTCCAGCAGTGAGACCGGTTGACTGTAATATAAACATTTTCATTTCGATCTAGATCAAACTGTGATGAGAGCACAAAAGCCGGAAGCTCTGCACGGTTATACATGTAGATGGGGGAGAGGAGCAACCCCATGGAAATAGAAAACTATGTTGCAGGCATTTACATGAATATACGGATCGGCAATCAAGGTACAAGGCTGACCCTGCGGAAAGTCTCATTGAGTTCCTTTGTCACTGAAAGAGAATAGATTCATTGGACTCGTTGTGAACCTGACCTGACTGCCCTTTAACACAGAGGAAGGCCAACTCGCAATAAATGGTAGCGACTCGTATTTATGACATAAGGAGTAAATCAGTTTGTTTGACCTCGAGATTCGCGACTGCCTATCCACTGAATGAGTCGTTTGACATGGGAAAAGAGGAACCGCTGTGGAGAGAATTGGAGGCCAGTACAATCCTGGTTTGAACTCAGTTTGAAATATTGATGCTAGACTCTGTGAAACTTTTATGTTGAGAGGCTAAGCTCACGTTGCCTCCGTAGGCGCACTAAAAATGCAATGAGAGCATTTACATACTCATTTAGATTGTCTAGTTGAAGTTTGGTTAGTTTTTCTTTCGCTTTATAGCCATCCTCAATAGAGTACATAAGTGAAGTCGCCTTCATAGTACCCAACATCAAGGTCCTGCAAGTAATGATTGCTGAATAACTTTGGTTTATCGTGTTATTTTACCATCGCCTCAGACAACCAGAAACAGAATTTATTTTGAAATCTCCATCAATCCATCGAACCAGGGGCTGAAAAATATGTATAGCCCATTCTTTTCTCAAAAGATTTAGAACCAACACTGAGTAATGCGATAGAACACCTAAAAGGCTGAGATATGCGATTTGGGTGATATGTTGGTTGCGAAAAGAAGTGGTGCCTAACTAAGCGAAACCACCAATTCACCATGTCACTGCTTGACATTATTAACCACTTAGATATCCATTAGAAAATTTAGAGCTGTGAACTTTGAATATTGGTCATGGTGAAACAGCCTACTAGTCGCTCTTATTTGTCATGCACTTTTTTGGCACTCTATCAGTTACCCTTTGGGTAATGACACAGCTGGATGATGGCAGCGTTCCCGGTGACTGACATACTTACTAGATTGCTTTCTCAATAGGAGAGGGAGTTACCGCAGAAGCCGAGCTCTCTTCCCATTGCAAGAAAATCAATTATAGAGTGGTGGGAGCCCCTGAAGTAGACTCCTAGGATTTTATTGCGCTTCAATGCCTTATATGTTCACGCCATAAGGGCTTTTATATGGTGGGCTCTACCTGCCTGGTGCCTTGTTCACCTCTCCCTACTCTCTTGTGCCCCCCCCCCAAATCACCCCACAATTAATATTGACTTTCTCACAAACATCAACATACCCTGAGTAGTCGACGGGAAACTGTCCATAGAGGTAGTAGTATTTGTACAAATTTGCTATCAATACATGACCAAAGGTCAAGCAAAACGTCAATCTGTAACAGAGACAAAGCTTCTTAACAAACAAAATCAACATCTGGGCTATTCCTAACCATCGAAGTCCAATCAGTCATTAGAGATCAAAGTTCAAACATCAGCAACATTAAGTCACACAACCGTGTACAGTTGACATGGAAACTTCTGGCGCTCTAACAAAAAAGATAAATGACTTCAGATGGTAGTTAGACAAAAGGCTCTTGTTTTATTTTCTTGGAACCTCCTAGCAATGCGTTATTATTTCACTGGTACAACGTAACTTGCAATGAGTAACTTGAAATGGATACTACCATACTCACTTCCCCATTGAGCCCTGTGGCATATACTTGAAGATTAGTGCAGACAGTCCCCATTGTATTAAGAGATGGCACGCCTCCCTACAATAAAAAGAGATAGGTGTGCTACATAAAAAGATCACCGCATTATGCCAGAAACAAAAATGGTCTGGTCGGAGGAAATACATTACAGAAGTGTATCATCTACATCTCAATAAATAGAATAAAAAGAGAGCATTGCGTATATATGTTACATACCACCCATAGCACCACACAGTGAGGAGCAGACCGAGAGCAGCGCTGATTAGTTCCCGAGATTTTCCTGATGCGGTATATCTCACAGAGAGCTTATGGAATACCACAGCGAGTGGCAATGATATAAGATGACCGGATAGTGTTCGTATCTACAATAGTTCACATAGAAAATCGTAAGATATATTTGAAGTTTCCCACCAACAAGACACAAGGAATATGGAAAAAAGGAATAATACACAATTACCTGGTCCTCTTTGATCCCCAGATCTCTTGCAAACTGCAATACATCAACCATCTTCAGGCTGTCCCAAACTAAAATCAAAAGGGAAGGTGTTTGATGTGTCAGACAAGCCCAAGGGTGAAAAGTATTGCACTGATGTACGATGAATAAGCATTGAAGACACAGACTACTATTTTTCGAGGATATTAAATTTCTAGACACAAAGAAGAAACAAAGTCTTTACTTTCTAAGGTAGCTATAGGCTCTGGGTTTTTGGGTATCACAATTTAGAGGTATGGGTATCTCTTTTCGAGGGTATCGGGTATCGGTTATCGGTGCAGGTTCTTACCCAGATTGGACAGCAGTTCATCCACCGCATATTCCCACTCATATTTTGGCTTTTTAGGGGTTCTTGCTATTTGAGGTTGCAAGAAATTCAAATGTGTGAGAAACGTCCACATAAGATGAAGTCCATTAATGGTGCACTGCGAATCACCGACAAATTATTCGCCGCCATCACTGCGCATAGGACAAGGGTCAGAAATGACACTATCTATGACTAAGAGTGATGCGGTGAGTAAATCAGAATGATAACCGGGCGCATTTACATTTACGTAACATTAAAGGCACTGTCTTTAGTATCCGGTGTCTCAATACCCAGGGTTGGGAAATGAGATATTCATATGGCTGCCGCCTGGATGACACGCTGCACAGCACAGCTCAGGGATTCCTTTAAGTCACTGCATGGACACCCGAGTAACAACAAGTTACTAGTCATAGCAAGGTGTGTCTTACCAGAGTTTTCTAATGGTCCAATAAAGCTACAAGACAGGTTTGCAGCCATCAGACCAAGCATAGTGGTTTTATTTTGAGCTGTAACTGGTACCATTGAGTTTGCAATAACACAGACAAAATAATCACTAGTAATGTTAGTATCAATGAAGTGGTAGTGGTAGTGGCAGTAGTAGTAGAAGTTGACGACGAACTGAGAAGAAAGTAAATTGAATTATTATTATTTTATTAAATCTAAATAGGAACTAGTAATGTAATAAGAGTAACTCACTAACTGCAACTGTAGAGTGTAGGCTACACTTACTTACGGGGCATGTTTAGCTTTGCAATTACAGTTATACTTATAAAAAATGCATGAATGAAACTGAGACTGAGTTCGACTGTAGTGACTTAGAACTCACAATTACATGGAATATGTAGCATGGTATACGTTCGACACTTACACTAGTATTAGTTGACCTGGAATAAGTGACTATCAGTATCACTATGGAGTATGGACAGTAGACGAGTAAAACTCTTTTAGTAAAAGTACTAGTAGTAGTATTCGTAATGAATGATTATATTTGTATGTCTTGA
>Ga0224511_10000615_pt1 | contig 17951 bp, 12 predicted proteins | sample SF_May12_sed_USG_2_FD_169988 | JGI IMG/M metagenome (GOLD analysis project Ga0224511, IMG submission 169988) | Sediment microbial communities from San Francisco Bay, California, United States - SF_May12_sed_USGS_8_1 | ecosystem: Environmental > Aquatic > Marine > Sediment | place: USA...
GCGTGAAAATGGTAACTCTGCGTTGCCTAGTTTGGGAGTAATTGCCCTTTGTTTATTTTTACACTTTGAACTTTGTCAGGAACACGACTCTGAACCTAAAAAGGTATCAACTAGGAACTTTGTTGGTAGATAGATATCACTGAGTAGAAGTGCAGTGCTTAAAACAGTACGCTCCGAATAATACATGTTGAGAAACTGCGCTTTGTTACTTTGTATACCTCAACAAGAAACGTACTGACTTGGATAATACATGTATGCCGAATTTGGTAATCACTTTATGGACAAACTAGCTCTTGGCCTAAAACCTATTCGGGAGCATCACGCGGTCTGACCGGCTCTTAATTATTCGGAAAACAAAACGTGTGTCAGGTTTAGTACTTGTTTAACGATGATGCTATACAACCCAGGGTATGGTAATGTTAAGAAAATTTAAGGACAAAACTCAACACTTAAAGTTTAAATTCTTAACAATTAATGTGAGCATTGATTCAATTAAGTTATGTTATACAATTTGCTACAAAAACGTTAAATGGCATATTTAGCATTAAAGTCACCAGAGCACGGTTTGGGCATCAACATAGGAAAAAATCTAAACTGTCCCTAAAAGTCTAAATAACTGCATAATAGAGCATAAACAATAGGCACCTTGTGCTAGTTTTGAAGAAAAATGTGCACAAACGAGGGCATTTCCAATATACCATTCATTATGAGGGGAAATCATTTTCATGTCCACGGACACAAAAAGGATTTACCTTATATTACATGAATTTTTCATCTTTTAAAATATGTAGTCAAAAATTTCTAAGTGTCAGTCAGTTTACATCACATTTCTTTGCTTAGACTCATACCTAAATCATATTTTAAGATAAGTACTTTTCAACCCAATATTCTGTGCTCTATCTCCTTTAAACCACACTATAAACTGATAAAGCTTTCATTTCTTGACAACCCATTTAATTACGTAAATGCGACAGAATGTAATCATTTTCCTATGGGTCCTCATCTGCGAATAATCATTCCTAAGTTGCATTAATAATTCAAAAAGCCGATGCAATAATTTTATATGCATGATCATAAGATGATAAAATAAATTAAAGAGATGTTCAAATAAAGAATATTGTAAACAAATGTAGATATATCAAGTTTAAAGGCACCATGACAACATGGTCCTAGGCATAATGGTTCATAGTTTGGTTCAAATTGATGCAAGGGATATATTGCTGTTTACAACTGTCCAAACATAAAAGTCATTTAAATGGTTCATTAAATTTACAAATTCAAGGTTCGCAAGTGAAATATTTGTGATACATGTGTTCATGCAAACATAACACACATCTAGTGAATGTTTCCGTCATTATTTGTCGTAATGAGCTCGTTTTCCCTTAACCGCTGGAGTATGTCAAATATGACTTATAGGACTATGGATGGTATGGTGTTAGTGTTAGCTGCAGCGGATCCGTTTTTAGCCTGATTGGATGAGTTTTGTCTCTGGACTCTGCTGCCTGATATAATGGACAATACTCTGGTCTAGCTGGCCTGGTCTTATTAAGGCAAGTAGGTGCTATGATACGTAGAAGAAGAATAAAGTTTATTATTTACCTGGAGCATATACAACATTTTATTCAAAATTACATATATAAAATATGACAACATACCGGTAAAGAATATGTATGTACCATCCAATACAAACTAGCAATAGGATGCCAATAGCTCTTTTACACTACTATTGAAATAGAGTGGTTTCAAATAAAACTTTTAATGCATTGTGTATTGTTAATACGACCAATTGTAATTAAATAAATTATACGAAAGCCTTATTTTAAGGGATAATTGACTAAGGGCAAACAAATAAAAACATCACAAAAGGGCTTTGCTTTTGCAAATGTAATGTATGATATTCATTTTCAATTACCTCACCTATTACCCAAAGCTGTTTTGTATGACCAAACATCATCTAAATAATAGGAATTGCTTTATAATTAACGTCTAGATGGTATCATGTATGGTATGACTAGCTTAATCATTTTTAGATAAAGATGATCAAATAGTGGTTATGAAATCTCCTGTGTGGAAAAAACTATGTTTGCTATGTCTGGAGATTTTAAGGTACGCGAAAACCATACTCTGCAAATACATAACAAATATGAGATGTAAAATATATTTTATACATGTATTAAATTAGGTTTGCATATGAAAGTGTAATTTTCATAGCTTGGACAAATGACAAATTGATATTTATTTCGGCTTATATAATTATTATATTTGAAAACTGTTTCATATTTTGGTTCGAATTGATAGAAATGCATATAATTCTGCTTACAGCTGTCCTTATGCGATTTTTTACAATTGCGTTCGAAAATCGCCTTTACGGTCAGGTTTTAAATGATAAATTTTGTTGAATAATTTTGTGTATGCCTATGATATTTGTTTGCAGAATGCTCGAAATGCTAAACTCCTATTTACAAACAGCTCTCCATTGTATGCTTACAAAGATAAAAATAAATTGATGAAAGGGAAAAGCCCCCAGGAAGCATAGCCTGCACGAGAAAACAGCAGCCTAGGTTTTATTGAAGCTGTTCATCAGTAGTAAAGAATAATGCCACACCACTGACGCCCCCTAGCGCATGAGCGGAACTCCATTTTCAAATTTAAACAACATACATGTACACTCCATGATCCCTGAGGACCAGAAAAATATGACTACACAATGATGTAGTACGGGGCCATGAAACCATGAGTGTCTTGCTTTGTATAAATTCGTAATATTTGCTGTTGCTCTTACCTAGACAGCCCATTTTGTTAAAAGGTTTCGCATTTACGTATCGTTGAAGTAAATGATTGTTTATGGCCTTAATAAATTCAAAACAGAAACATAGTTATGCCATTTTGTGAATCATACATTTGGTTTATAAAACATGTTTGAATCCCTAACACATAATTCAGACGCCGAAACATTACGTTTTAAAAACTGTTTTTGCTTTTTATTACGTATCTGTTTTAAATTGTTTAGCTGAGATTCGCTTTTTACAGGGTTTGATGTTACATGTACATGTATCACATCCGGCAAAAAAAAATTCACCATCAAGTTGTGATAAGAAACATTATTATTTTTCTTTAACAAAGGGTTAATTTTACTATCTTCACGTCACAGTTGTCTTATGCCATCACGTAGTTACCGTAAAACAGTTCAATATGTAGAACAGTCGAACAGAGCATGTTAGCACATAATTTAATGTACAGTCCCCGAACTTTGTTGTTTGAACAACAGGCAAATGTTTGATTACCATAGTGAAACAGCAGTATAGAACACAACTGTACAAGTGTGTACTCTACAAATACGTCATGCCAATGAATGTGAATGGGTAATACGACTGGTGTTGAAATGCAGTGTGGAAAGTTTGATTTCGCTGAAGTTAAAGAAATGCGATTAAAGCTAAAACAATTGTATGTTCTGCTAATTTTGTTAGATTTTGTAATTGTTCAGATAAATAATGCTAAATGCAATTGAATTACTTGTTGTGTGTAATACACTTCGATAACTTTTGTATCGTCCTTGACCTCTGCCGGCTTATATAGCAGGCATATGTTTCATCTTGATGTTCTGCCATAAAAAGGCGCGTAAGATAAATAATTTGTCGCAAGTGTGTACTCTTCAAATATTAAATGGTCAATAAGATGTCAAAAGCACATGAACACATACATTAATGTGCAGTTAAAGACACTGTCATAATTATTTTAAGTAATTCTGTCTACTTGGTCTGAAACGTTGTAGTTTAGTCTTCCATTTTCTATCTTTGTGAAATGTTCAGTATTTTTCTGGTCTTCTAAGGTCATGGATTGTATGTGGTTCTGGATTGAAGTTAGAGTTTTGATTATGCGATATGGGTGGGGGCGTCGATGGTGTGGCATCTTCCATTACCTTCGATAAACAGCTTCAATAAAACCTAGACTGCTATTGTGGCCGTGCAAACTTTGCTCATTAGGACATTCATTTGTCTCATATTCAAGAAACAACACCAAAACAACTACCAGTGACAAATTGTTTCGACAAAGTAACGATTACTTGAGACAAGAACGTTAAATGACATTTTCAAACAGTATCCCATACCAAAAGCCTTCTTTTGTCGACAAACGATTAATTTACGCAAATGCAATTAAACTTAATTAATTTTCTATCGGTCCTCATAGGCGTATAATTATTCATTTATTATTCAAGAACCAATGTAATTGATTGAGATACGCGATCATAAAATCGTGGAGCAAAACATGTAAGCCGTTTAAATGGTTCACTCTATTAACAAAATTTTGATTCGTGAATGAATGTAGTTTGCCTTGCTTTTTCATTACCGAATGAAACACGTCAACATCACACTTTTATACAAACATAACACAGAAAATCGACTGCTAAGTTTGCAATCAAACTTTTAATTTAAACACCATGGAAAGGTTTTCTTTCAAATATCTAGTTGTCCTAACACAAATTTCAGAATATCAAACGCCCTTATATCAAACTATGTTACCAGTTGTTGTCAATATGTTGTTTACGTATGCCTCGTCAAAATGTTGAATAGTTTAGTTTTTGTACGGGCCATTTTGTCATGGTGCCCTTTCACTTGACATATCTACATTGTTTACAACATTCTTTCTTTGAACATCTCTTCAATTTATATGTTATATATACACATCGAGAAATGGATAATATCGTAATATGGGACATAATAGCCGCAATATCGTAATAAATGTCAATGGGTGTAATTATCTGAGGAACAGTTCTCTGTATGCGAATGAACCTGATTAGATTGGTATCGTTCTTGTACACTGCTGTATGATATAACATATAATTGATATAACACGACGGCTACTTAATCTAGAACAGGGGATATCAGATTGATTAAGTGTTTCTTGTTTAAATACCATTGTACATATACCTAGTCCCGAGCCCTTGTCTGGACTATGAACCCTCGGAACACAGTCACAATAATATGATATAAAGGAATGTCATCAAGAAGCATAGTTTACAATGATAAAGTAGCAGCCTTTATTTTATTGAATCTGTACATCGATGGTAATGAGGGTTGTCACATCATTAACTCCCTCTAGCGCAACTTAAACCACGCCTTTTGACGTGTGGTGAATTTGGTGTTTAAGGACATGGGAAATTGTTTGTCAAATTACACGTTTATGAAATCATTCGCGAACGGACTATTCACTTTAAAGTATGTAGTCCCTTGATATGATTACGCTATGGTCTGGCTGGTATGTCCTTTTAGAGGCATACGAATACCACAATTTGTGTTTACAAACTGCAATCTGGATGTCAAAAGTTTCGTTAAACTAACATTGAAAGTGGTTACGGAAAGATTGTTTAGAATATTGTTTAAACGACCCATATAGTTATTTTAGTTGTCTTAGTTGGTAAGTGTATACTCATGAACACATCAACTTCATTTCAGTGTAAAATGACCATATGCAACCCAGAAATACATTGTACATCATTAAAACATGTTGTTGTACAAATGTGATATGGAGTTGTGTCATTACACTAGCAATAATTTACGAGTATAAAAATTAAATCAATATGATGTTGAGGCGAAATTGACTGTAACACCAGTCAACTTCATGATGCTATCATTCAATGAGAAATTACTCATATGGGAAATATGAGAACTATTTGTCGGTACAGGTACACATATGTGGAAATAATATATTTTTCTAAAACGATTGGTGAATATTTCTGACCGATTTTGTTTGCATCAGTAGAGAACAGACGGAACGCATTCATTAACCATACACTAAACGCAGAATCTATAAACGAACTATTCTTAATTTAAAGTATATTATGAAGTGCACGAATATGAAAATAAAAAGTAGTAAATATGTTATCTTATTTGTTATAATGTTGATTTATAATGACGACCCGTACTGCATTATTGTGTATTTAATTTCTTTTCCGATCCTCTGGGATCAAAAAATGTATGTTTTTTGGTTCAAAAATAAAGTTTTAGATTTAAGAAATCACGAATTTAGGTACATGGTGCTAACAACATTAATATATCTTCATTCTAAATCACGTTTTCATTTCTTCAATTCATTAAATTAAATCCAATTGCAATGATTTCGGTCGGCGTAATCTGTGTATAATTTCGCAATGCTGGAAATGACTTTTGTAACGATATTATGCAACATTATGCACACGTTGCAATATTTAAATAGCTCACTTGCAAGCATAATAATTCTTGTATTATGGGAGCGAGGATGATTTATTGTGTTTGAGCGTGCTTAGTTTTAGAAAGATACTAATGGAAGCAGAACCCATTGGCATAACTTTTGCAAAATCTTAAAACTGATAAAAGTATATATTAGCACATTTATAGTTTTGTTCTTTGTGTTTGATATTTTATAACTAAAACTTGTTTTTTGTAATTGCAAGAATACTTAGACAGTAATAACATACCAACATCTATTCGTTTTCACGTTTCTGTTGTGAATGACGCCCTCAACATTTAACACACCATCAGTCAAGTACAATCTTAATTTTTGTTGCGTGTTTGTGGACTTGATCTTTGAAAATAAGTTCAATGTTTAATATTTCCGATTTACATTTTATATATTCCATGGTCATTAAATTATTTGCGACGGTTTATTTTTTGGTATTGTGTTTATACAATCATTTTTTTTCAAATCTCTTCAACGTACATTTTGATAGGCATTTAAATATAAATTGAAGAGATATTCAAATAAAGAATATTGTAAACACATTAGTCTATTCTGATTTATTCCGAATCTATGTTGCGTATTGGTGTTCTGGATGTTTTTGAGCTGTTCTGTGTGTTTGTTTTTTGTACTGGTATTTTTTTCATTGTGCCTTTTAACTTAAGATGTCTACATTGTTTACATCATTTTTTATTTGAACATATCTTTAATTTATAATAATGCTTCTACACATACACAGCCTAGTCTCTGTCCAAATAACGAGCATTAATCTTTTAAACGAATCGTATCGTTCTAGGAATAAATGGGTATCAGTTTAACGATTGCATAATTGAGGCCGTTGATTGTTTGTTTTATTTAAATAGTTTTTTTCCAATTAAATTGCAAATACGTGTCTCACAGATTTCTCTTACACACTATTTGTTCAAATAATGAATGTAGTATTTGGAATCATTTATTGTATGTTTCATTTAATTAAATGCAATAGGAATATTTTAGAGAAATGAAATTAAATCTAAATGAACAAATTTAATAGACGATGCATATTATATATGTTTATTGCCATTGATTGAATATGAGGCCACTTTATCTTGTTGGATAGAAAAGGGTTGTATAAAAAGGAGATCATTTATTTCGAAATACATTATATCGTCTGATTCTCTATTTTAGTGGAATCTTGAATTGCAAGCATTGCTAATTTATCATTATTATTATTATTACTTATTATTTGAGTTGATTTTCTGGTGGTTTGCGTCCTTGGCATTTGTTGCACTTATGTCGGTCGTGTGTCCGTGTAGTATGTTTGGTAACAGATCCCCGTGATAAGGCATAAGCAGTGTTATACATAATAGTCGGTGTGCCGGTATAGAAGAGCAATAAAAATAATACGCACGCAATGTTTTATCATAAAATGGCTCCTTATCATGTCTTGACTTAGAAACAGACAGGTGCAACTTTGTTACCCTTGAGCATTTTGGAAAATCCAAGAAGACGGCAAAGATGGCCTTGGCTATTCACCTTTCCACAAAATCTCAAGCTCCTCCCAATGCGGTAGATTTGCTTTGATCTTGTGAAGGCTTGTGAAGGGGTCTTTCTTTTGTGTTTTCTAGGTCAGATTATCACCTGACAATATAATCCTAAGCTATTGGATTAAAATTGACTATGTACTGATATAAATGATCATGATTGCCAGTTGCGGATCTGTCAATTACAAAACTGTGTCAAATGAACGATAGTACAGCTGGCGTTAGGTGTGTGGGTGTGGCGACTGTAAAATGTCACCCCGTACCTATTTTTTCTGTTCTAACACCTCTGAGAACATAGATTTTATGTTGTTAACGCATATATATTATGTAAGTAGCTCATTCTAAAAATACAATATATGTAGCCATGGCAGTGATCATGAGATATCCTAATTTTTAAAATGATTAATCTGAAGAATATACCACTAGGGTGGAATTTATCAACATGTACACTGTATGCTGACAAAAAATAGAACGATATGTCTGGAAATGTTTCGTTTTATAATATTTGGAGTGACATGATCGATCATTATATTTTTCTGACACCAACTTTTAAACCGATTTACGTACCACACACAACGCTTAGTACAAACAGGTCAACATGTGTGCAGCGTATAGGATGCGAACGTTCTAAAGACCACACGTGTAATCTAATAGTACCTTTTACATAATTTATATGACAAAACAAATATTGCAGCGGACTTGGTACTGAAACTTTCAACTTCTTCAATACAATATACATAAAGACTAACGCATTAACACATTTCAAGAAGTAATCATTAAACCATCACTTATTGGCAGCATTCAATAAGCAAACCACTCTTTATCAGAAATATACCGTTTTGCTTAGTATCGCAAAGCATTATGTGTAAAGACCTACTGCATGTTAAATGTCTGCGTTGAATCACTATCAATGGAAGGGACACTACTACTCATTACATACAGACAATTTCTTCACGGCAGTTATCTGTCTTTCAGAGCAGCACAAACACAAAACGTCTGGAATAACTTTCCCTAAACTCTACAGCCTACGGCATTGGCCTATATAGGCTGATTTGTTACTGTGTAAGACAGTATCAATATATGCGTTCTAATAGTCCGGATACAAGCGTGCTTACAAAAGGGTGTTAAACTACAAATATGGATGCCTATGCATCATTGTTCATATAATAAATAATGTAATCATTTTAAGGTAGAGTTAATAATCTATACATTTAGAAATACAAGTAATTCATACGCAAAAGAGTTGAACTGGCATTAGAATAACTGTCACAATAAATGACAAAATCAAATACTCAAACGTACTTAAGTATATTATTTTACGTTTGACGCAAACTTAATAATTAATAAGCACGTTCAACACAAAATGTCAATGCAAATTGTTGTTAAAATAGAATATATACATTTCTCTACATATTATACATATCATTTCTGTATAATATAACTGGACGTTTAAAGTCTAAACAATCAATAACCAGTAAATTCATAAATTAAATCATATCGGCGGTTTCCAGAATAAATCCTATTACGTCATTGTGACACATTATTATGGGAATATAAAGGATTATGTTATGTATTGACATCTTGCCTTTATTGGTTTGGCCCATTGGGACACGCATCTTGATTTATTAACCAGTTTTTGTCCTCTTTTGCTCGACATTTCTTTAACGGTGATGAAAATGTGTGTAAAGTCGCGTTATAATGCACTAATATAGCATTTTGCAAATACGATTGCTACTTTATACTTTGAGGACAACTGCCCAAATTTCAAAGACTCTCACTTTATTTAGATGTATAAGATGTATGTAGTTCATACAAACGTGCATTACTGATGCTATAGGTAAAATGTGACTAAATGTTTCTGTTTTTCATGTGCGTATTTGGTTTGTTTGGTTTTGACATGTGTGCTCACATGTACTATCACCACACTAAAGCATGCTTGATACATGTATGTACAATCCCGAATACACTTCAACGGAAATATAAACTATTCGTACATTTTTCATTACTCTGTGGGCTACATTACTACGTAACTATATAATTCTATTATTACATCATTCATATACCAACAAAGATAATAATTTATTTATTTATTTAATATTTATTAAAAAAAGTTAATATCAAATAGGTTAGCTTAGTATGATTGTCTTATATAGTGAATGTTTTGAGTTATTATACTCAGTAATATGTTTCATTTGTAAATGTATACATTCATGTATATTTTTATAAAGCAAAACAACACCAATGAAGTTTATTTCTACTTTTTAAAAAATAAAGTCAACACACCACACAAGAAATATAGTTATGAAAAAAGGCTGTTCACTTACTTTTTGTTAACAAGTATGTCATAAGTAGGGTACTTTTTCTAAACAGTGGGCAAAGTAGGATTTTCGGCAAAAATAACAGGGTGTGAAAATAAATGGATCTTTAAAAAGCGACTTGTCTGGTTTTTAGTCATTTACTGGACACTTTGGACGCAACGTTGTCCAATGAAGATAGATGGTAATTACCGGTATAAATATCAGGAAATCAAAACTACTTTACAATGTACTTGTCAAGATAATAAAGGCATCTCGCTTATCTTCTATTAAAACCTCTCGCACTTTCCTCGCATCAAATCGCAACAGTTACGAGAATGCCTGAACTTCACAAAGCACGAGATTCGTTCCTGCTGATGTTAACTGACGAATTCGGAGGATACTCCCGTACCGGATGTCGTTGCAGGTCATTCGATGCGGCTGTAGAGGATCGACAGGAGGTCCCGCAAAGTACCCACACAGCGTTCCGGTGTTGGCGTCACATTCGGCTTGCGTTCCACAAACGTATATCCACATGTTTATGTTGCGCTCGTCTACAAAAAAGAGAACGAAATACATGCAAAAGGTCAGACGACAAAGGCGGACGTCTGCCAATCATAGGTTTAAAGACCGATCCCGGGCACAAGCATATAACTTTGTAAAACGATCAAGTGTTCAGATCCAAAACCTTTAACTCAATATGAAGTAAAGAGATGCCAACAAAAAACGTGTTGCAGAAAAATCAGACACTGTCAAGTTATAGGTCAGCATAACCTAGTGAAATCTAAAAAATAAAACAACAAAACACGCATGTACAGAACACAGACGGTAGAACAGTCGTTACACGCAATGCCCAAAAGGTAAAATAGTCACATGCACAAAACGAGTGTCGAATAAAACCAATATTTACGTACTGCAGCAGTCAGAGCGGAAGTAAATGTCAACACGTGTCACGGGCCCGGCAGGGACCAGCTTCACCTGCCACCAGTTTTCGGTGAAGTTGTCCGTGTGTGCGCAGTGTTCGATGTTGTAGAAATCGGTGTCGAGTACACCGTCAATGGCTCTGTATGGTTCGCTCCAGCCTGCTGTTTTCATCGACGACTGACTTGCCGTATTACCGTCTACTGTCATCAGTTGACCTTGAACAGAGAATAAACATTGTACACATTTGTATTAAATAGTATTAAAATATTCGTTATGTGTGTTCTGATTGTTTATAATGTCTTATTACGTAATTTATGTACATTGTCTGCAAATACTATAAACTATCATTTTCGTTTCGCTCTTTCAAAGGAAATGCGTAACATAGGAATATATATGTCTGTCGACCCGTCAAGACAACTTATTGTTGGCTATATTATTGCCATTTTTTTCTCATCAAACTTTTAATTTATATTGCTTATGACAACACAAACATGTTTGCCCCTGTTTGTTAACTTATTTAGACAAAGCATCCGACGGCGACACACGCGTTAATTTGAACACTTATATTGTTTTAGACTAACGTTTAAAACATTGATTAAATGTGTCTTAACTACCTACGTGAGAGCTGTCATAAAATTGAATATAAACACAAACTATTGTAAGTTCTATCTACCAACAGAACCGAGAGCAACTCAGAAAATTTTAGCACCAGTCAAGCTATAAAACATAAGATCTTTGAACGTCTTAAAATTGTTTCACATGCTAGTTGTATTGTAGAGTGTTGTACGTCGTACAGCAGTGGCGTGTATAGTTCTGAAAAGCATTACTTCCCAATACAAAAACAGGCACTTAATAAGGTCTAAACCCATTCATGTAACGATACAATGCAAATAGATATTCTTAGATGTGTTGCCTTGGTACACAAAGAGTAATGGCAACATTTAATACGTATTGCAATAACTTTAAAGGCTTACCGGGTGGGATGCGTTCGACATAAGCAACCCATTCCTCGTTGTGTTCGAATCCCGGCCACGCGGTCTGGTCGAATGGATCGACGCTCATTAGCCGACACGTCCTGGTTCCGCGGTTGTAGTTGAAAGCTAAACAGCCTCCATCCACGTCGCATTTACCTGCGCAATTAATCGCACTGATACCACTGACATGTTGTTTGGGAGTTTGTGTAAACAAAAGATTGGTAATCTTCATGAACCTTGCCATTAAAGAAATAGCTGCACAGTTCTCCGCAAACAGCAATAATGTATGTATTAAATATAACCAGCGCATAGTGTTAAGGAGTATTAAAATTAAACGCGATGCTAAATGTAGATTTTCAAAACGTGTCCTTGTCTGAAAGCCGGAGTGGATACAACAACCTAAAATATATACGCCCCATTTACGTCACGCGGGGTAAAATAAGGCCATGCCCGTGCTTATATTGACGCCTTTTATTTTAAAGCTATTTGTAATAATTGAATTAGTCTCAAGTTAGCGGGAAAATCGAATGTATCGGAAACACATGTCAAGATACTTGCATGGTTAAAGAAGACGAGGCACTGTGCGAAGTTTACCAAGGGCAGCAACATGAATACGCAGGTTTTTCAATGGCATTATTTGCACTTTAACTTGAAAGAGGTCCGAACGTGAGACTGTATGTAAATATTTATCATTATTTATTAGAATCGGATCAATTATTTCTGAGGTGTTTTACATTTTCGCAAAATCAATGCAGTGCCGGTATCAATAGAATATTATTTTTCAGGTCTGTATATTCTTGAAACTTAAGTTTACCATATACTTTTGAAAATATGTTTCACATAATCGGATGAATACCGGTATGTGTAAATGATGACCTGATTCATGTGCTTTCAAATAAAACGTTGTATCGACACAACTTTTAAAATATTAGGTTTAGGACAATGACCCCTTTCCTGGTACACTTGCAGCAACGTTAGTTTTGTGTCAGACGTAATTAAAATAACGTTGATTTCCTTTTTACCGCCTATCCAATACAAACTAAATATACGCTTTAACCTTACAATAGTTATATTTGTCTGGTCCTCACGGATCATGGATTGTATGTTCGTCACATTTGAAAATAGAGTTCCGCTCATGCTCTAAGGGGCGTCAGTGGTGTGGCATCTTTCATTACCACTGATAAACAGCTTCAATAAAACCGAGGCCGCTGATTTCCCATACAGGCTTTGCTTCCTGAGGGCATTCCCTGTTCTCAGTTCAATTGAATAAAACAGTGAGTGCGACAATATGCCGCTGCAGCTTTCTTGTTCCTGTTGACAGTTTCTTGCAAGCATTATGTACCAAAACCTATTTTTGAGGGATCACAAAATCTCTTGGTGCACAGGCCGGGCAAACGTTACTAACTAGCTAATTGCCATTGCCAATTATGACTCCAATCCGATTTTAGAAGTTCATATCAATATAAATTAAAGAAATGTTCAAAGACAGAATGTTGTAAACAACATAGAAATGTCAAGTTTAACGGCACCATTAGGCCCGTACAAAAACCAACACACAGAACAACACAATAACATGTAGAACAACAAGACGCAACAGACAAGTAGAAAAAAAACTGTGTTGTGTTTTTTTTTTATAACGTCTTAAATGCTTTCTCCAAGAAATGTTGATTTTACCGCCTTGGTACGGGCAATGACTTGCATTGGGGGGGGGGGGGGTAAACCAAGTTAAAGCTTTAGCAAACCTCTCACTTTGTCAACATTTATTGGAGAAGAAAAAGAAATAAATATGCATTTACTATATCCAACCATATCATACCATATCAAACCTGATTACAAGCTGGTCCCTAGTCAAAGACTTAAGATCATGTCATTTCTTTGTTGTGGAGTAGGCGGAATATTATAAACTTTATGTTTTGGAAAGTAAATATTCGTAAGCCAAATTGGGAGGAGGGTTTCGTCCTCATATATCAGGAATCGTACGTTTTTATTCTCAAAATCGTCGTATTTTCGTTACTGTTTATTATACAGAAAAGACATACTTCTTTAGGTCTCAACATCCTAGACTACCAGGATCTCCTACACTGATATGTAATGATGAGGTAGAGCGGTCATAACCCCAAAAATACAGACCGTACATGAAGGGTAATTTAAGATTTAAAAACGCGTTTTAAAGAAAATAAAAGCATCAGACAATTATGTTAAACTATATTTTTAAAGATACAATTGATACTGCCATTTTTATAGTTATTCCCAATATATTAAAAATACGAATACAAATGTGGTCTAATGATAGTGAGAATTTTGAGTTTAAAATTAACCGATTTTGGGATAGAAAACATTTATTACTGGAATTGAAAAGACTGGTATATTCTTAATTCTTGATTTACATTTCTTAACTGTTTTGTTTGATAGTAATTGAAGAACCATAACATAATGCACAGCTTAAAACTAAAACTGTCTTAACACATATACCTGTACTGAACACAGATTGTACTTAATGACACCCCCATTTTAGAATGCTTACGTTTAAAACATTAAGGTGCAAACAAATAAATTCATTCAACTACCAAGCGCCAAACAAAATGTCTTTTTAACATTTGACCATGTAAAGGCGGTAATTCAGTTGAAAGATTGTATTGCATTAACATTTAATTTTTTAAATTATCCAATATCGTACTGAGTATGGTGTATTTGTTCTATCTATTATGTTACTTCTTGTACTTTGTGTGCTTGTCTGATTTTTCGTCCGATAATACGATTGATATTGGATAAAAAATACCTAAAAGTTACAAAATGTATATAATAATATTTACATTTGATAAACTTTAAAACTTGTTATTATTGAAAGTCCTCAGTCCGAAAAGGAAACAGGTTTATTCGATTTGTTTAGTATCAGATTTCAGACAAAGAACTAGATTTGAAACTATTATTTTTATGTTATTTTTTAATATATACTCATACATCTAACATGTTTTTTTCTAATACTTGATGTGTGCGAAACGTTACGCAATGTATCTTAGTTAACCGCAGCTGTTATTTTTCCCGTGCAGGCTATGCTTCTTCTGGAGTTCCAATTTTCTTTGAATAATAAGACATAAACAGATATATCGTGTGTATAATATATAATATTTACTGCTCATGTCGGTGCACATACATGTACGTTTGTCGATGATTTATCTAGTTGTTTTAAAATACGTATCGTTTTTTGCACAGTGGCTTGAGTCTAGTCAGTTAGAGTCAGAACTTGACATTGATTTCAATGTATTTGTTTCTGACAACTGATAGTCTTCAATGTTGATTTAAGCCCTTTGAAGTTATCTGTGACTACTTTTCGAATTCAATATATATTTGACCTTAGAAGACGTCAATAAATTGACATGATTGCCTGAATACTTCACAAGAAATACCCAAAATAACCTAGTTGACAGGGAATTCCTACTGCAACAGAAACCGGTGTGTAAATACACTTCTTCGGTACAGGCTTGCCATAGGCACAAAACAAAGATCATTTCCATATACAGATACCGATCACAAGTTGTTTGTGTTTAATTGTTGACCTATAGTTTGCCCTGTTAGAGGTATGTTGAATTTTCAATGATCTAATTGAAATTTTTGCTCGATTCTTCCATTGAAGTATTGTGTCGATATATATCCCGGGATGATTTAACCGCGGCAGAATTATTTAACATGAAAGTATGGATGGTCTTAAAGTCAGACAATTGTACCTTTAATAATTATATTGATTGTAGATTTCCTTTGTTTTCGCTTGCTTTCCTGCGATTTACGTAATAAACAAATTTAAATTATAGTATGACCAAAATCTGCTCAAAACTTATAACTTAATAACTTATAAATGCTCCAACCCTATTCACTTGTGTCTAACACATTGTAAGTTTTTCAAAGTTGATTTTATAGTGTCTGTAATTAAGCATCAACATATATAATTAACCTACTAACAACTAAGCAAAGCGCCGTTTGAATAACCAACACATATTGTATTTATTTAGACATAAAAAGGATGATAAAACAATAGTTTACTTTGTTGAGACATATACCCGAACCGAGTAAAACAATCGTTGCAATAATTTATTAATTTTAACGTAAATGTTTAACACACAATAATAATTTGCGTGTGTTTTGTTAATAATATGAACTGTTATACTATTGAACACATACATTGTACTATACAAACGTAGCAAAAAGGGTATGTGACCTAAAGACTGTACAGAATAATTAATTCTTGAACAAACACTGAAACAGACCAAGCCAACTAGCATAGTTCTTAAGTGGGGTATTTAACATATTGAAAATGGTTCGGGGTTGACCTAGTTTCAATTACCTAACAGTGCATTATTTAGTAACACCAGAAAAGCTTTATTTAAAATTATAAGCGCCTTTCATCAACGTTTATCGTTGTTAAAATGTGTTCGAGTGAGTGTAAGTGTAAAATAAGATCCATAAAGTAAACGCGTTTTTATAATATAGTTAAAAGATAATTACTTGTACTTTTACAAATATTCATATTAAGGTCATGTTGGTGCAATTTTAATAAAAATGAATCAATATGTTCCGATATATGAATACCTGGTTCATTTTGATCTAGACTATCCTTTTTTTTGAATTTTTTCCTAATGAGTTTTACCGTCTAAAACTATATTACAGTCAACATATTTTATTGGAAAACAATAATGAAGTTAAACTATAAATAGTCATGCAATTAACAACTGCATGAATAGTAGCATAACTATTATTCGAGTGTTTGCTCTCCTTGATAATCGTCCACCTTAATCAATAGCAGTCAAACATGCAGATATATTTAGTCAATTCAGTTCACAAAATGTGTACTCTAATTTGTTTTTATGTTGAAAACGCGAAAACCGTCACGTAGCTAGAAAAATGCATTGTTCGAATGAATCTGAGAAAAAGTCCATAAGAAGACAAGTTTGCATGTAGAAAAATAATTAATACTGCTTGCATTTAAAACTATTAATAGAACAAATTTGCGTTATTTTAACAAACAACTAAAAGCGACATTAATGTTTTAATATACATTTTATGGGATGTGTTTATGATGACTGCTTTAATAACGTCGTGACGTCAAAAAGTGGGGGCGATAACGGCTACATGGTCATGTTGCCATGGCTGCGATTTCATAACCGTTTGATGAAACTGTCTTATTTTTGGAGGTGTACTACATAAATGATTGATCCTAATGTTTATACTACTTGTGTCTTTGTACTTTGTAAAAGGTAAAAGTTATAAGCACAGTCTCATTATATATTGAACAGCCCTCGTATATAAGGACATGCGATGTGATTTCACTATCGCATGTTTTATTCTACTTATATTAGCTATCAAACTAAAAAGCTTGGTTGCATAAACGAGTGTTTGTTTGAATTTTAAAGTCAAAAGACTGATTATTTCTCTTTAAAACAAATTGCATCCTTCTAGGAATAAATTGATATGAGTTTTGCAACCGAATAATTGTGTGATTTTTTTGTTCATGTCTAGGATTGTAATTGAAATTAAATTGCAGCTTTCACTTTAAAACCTATCAGTTACGATCATAAATGCAGTATTCAGACACATTTATTGTGCGCGTATAGTTAAAATGTAAAATAGTGATTAAGAGAAATTTATGTTATGTCTAAATACCCATGCTCGGCGTAAATTCTGCCCACCTTATTCCATGTGATTTCCTATCAGTGTACCTTATCTGGGCGAATAGTTGTGCAGGGACAGTTTAAATAAATGTGTCAGAATAATGGATAGTTACACAAATTTTCAAGCTCCTCCCCAAGCGGTATATTTTCTTTGATCTTGTGATAAGGTTTATCACAAACAGGAAGCTTTCTTTTGTGTTTTCTACGTCAGACTGTCGGCTGACAATATAATCCTAATCTATTGGATTAAAATTGACCATGTACCGTTATAAATGATCATAATTGACAGTTGTGGAACTGTCCATTTACCCTGTTTGACATCACAGGTAGTTGAACCTTGAAATACAAATATGACCACAG
>Ga0224511_10000616_pt1 | contig 17948 bp, 10 predicted proteins | sample SF_May12_sed_USG_2_FD_169988 | JGI IMG/M metagenome (GOLD analysis project Ga0224511, IMG submission 169988) | Sediment microbial communities from San Francisco Bay, California, United States - SF_May12_sed_USGS_8_1 | ecosystem: Environmental > Aquatic > Marine > Sediment | place: USA...
TAACCAACTTATACTAAGAGAACTAATACGAAGATAGAACTTAGTAACCACGTGGTCAAACAAACCATAGACCAATCGGAACATCACAAGCATGAACTCCAATAGATACAGATAACTCAAATTCAAGGGTTGACGATGAACACTCGTAGAATTATTGTACTCGCTACTCCAGCCTTTGTTGTCTCTGATTGGCCCACCTCAAAACATGCTGACAGAATATTGGTCAAAATTATCCAATTATAGGTGGCAAGTAATTTAATTGGTCAACTATTTAGAAAGTTTACTAGGTTAAAAACATTTTTATTGCCAGTCAATAGTTATGTGTATGTATGATGTATGAATCTAGGAATAGTAATACGAGCGTTCTTTTACCCTAATCGACTACAACTTCCGATCGTCGGGGTTGGTGGACTGGTTTTCAGATAGGTGAGTATCAGCTATCACTGCAACTGGGGTTTTGAGCGAACCAGGGAGTGTCAGTGAGTGAGTGACCCACGGCCACACGCAGTCACTCGAGTCGTTACTCTAACTTAAGTCTAAGTGTAAGTCTAACTTCTAAGTCTAATCTTAAGTTAGTCTTACTCTTAGTTTTAGTCTTAGAAGTTATTCACTCTTAGTCTTACGGAGTCAGTCAGGCACACGAGTTGCCAAATCAATCACTGACGAAATCAGTGAGTGTCAGTAATTCAATTAGTTAGTTGACCACATTCCAACTCGGCCAAACGATTAGATTACCAAAACACTGACTAAGTTAGGTGACTAAGTTAGTAACTACTCACTAACTACTAAGGTTTAGAAGTTAGAGTAGACTAGAGTTAGACTTAGACTAGTAGTAGTATGGGCATGGCTAATGCTTGTATAGTATAATCATTGTGTGCACCTGCAAACTAACTACCAAAGATTATAATTATTTCATTGTTTGGCACTGTAAGTGTCAAAAACAGTCCCCAACTCCCCATGATGATCGCATCTATTTAGCTCATAGTCATAGTCTACGTCTTAAAGCGGATATGCACTGAATATGCAACTTTTAGTTTTAGTCAATTTTGTAAGCCGAGTGTATCTTGTATGGTGAGATAAGGCATTATCGATTGCGGCTTCTTAGAACTTGCATATAGTTATGTCACAAACTAGGCTAGTTAAACCGGTAATTCCTTCCACCCGCATGGTACTTGGTAGTTCATCGGTGTGACTGATCCTTGTGAGCGTGCAATAAGCATTATCATTGGTTCATTTTGGTACTAGAATTTAAAAACCTGCATTATTTCACGGCAGCTTAAAGCATAATGCTCAGGGGTATGCAAGAACTAAAAAGAGTCTAAACCCTACATAAAATATGATTTGTATCCGGAAGAATAAAATACCTAGTGTTACAATTTTTAACAAGCTGGTTGGAAATTGGATAATGATGTGTTTGTCTTTTATTGACATAAGAAAACTGTGTCATTGTTTTGAGTGGCGAAGTCTTCCCAACTGAAATTATTTCTGTACCATTCTCTAGTTTTGAGATCTGTATTTCATCTTAGTGAGCATTATAATTTTTTGACGTGTTGATTGGACACCGAATATCCGTTGTTTCCTCACTTCATTGACAGGAATTCATGGTGTAATTGCTTAGAGTAGGGAGTGGTCGATCCTTCTAAGCTGATTAATAATTCCGCACTTTTAATACTCCAATATTACAATCTAATCGTGTCTAAACCCATTAGGAATGTATGTCACATCGAAATCAATTCTACTCATTGACAGCTCAATTAAAACCATTGATAACTTCTTAATATTTCAGAACTCTGTCAATCCGTTGTGTACTACATGTGGTATTGATACGACAGAGAGACGCTCACAATATCGTATCCGTGGCTACTCTGATTTAAAAGCCATTAGTAATTTAAGGCCTAACTCTCACTTCTCTTGCACCAAAATGCCTCATACTGGGTCAACAACTTTACACACATATTATTTGTGTACATATTTACATGTGGATCACACACAACCGCAATGTCATTACAAAGTCTCTTCTTTAATCCACATAATATTGGTTTTTGTATTTCTAGAACCGGTGCCCTCAAACTTTTGCATGTTCGCACAAATTGTCTAACCATCCCACTGCGAAAGTCAAACTGTTTACATTTGTCAGAGATCACTGTAAAATCAGTCGCCCACGCTCAGCTACACATGCACCATTTCAATTGGAAACAATACCCTTTGGTCCTTAGGGTAGTCAGTATAATACCTGTGTATAATTCTAGCGACCGGCGAGTATCACGGGTACATTGTAAAACCTCAGACTGCCAGCACAAAACTATATAGCCGATGGATTTCACTTCAACATTTGTATAACTAGATGACAGGATAGTGGAAAAGCTCAGTGGTAGAGTGCTGGGCTCACAGCCATGAGAACCTGAGTTCTAATCCCAGTTATGATGGGTTCCGATTGTGGGTATGAGTTCAATCGTAGCTCAAAACAAAAACAAGCGTCGCTATCTGGAGAGTAGTCTCGGTGCTTCATGATACCTAGTTGTATAATCAGTCGTCCTAGCCAAACAGTACATGGACTGTATCAAACAATAACAAACCATCTTTAAGTGCTTTATAGTCACATTGCATCTGGGCCGCCTCGGACTGAGCGCTCGCAGCGGACGTCCGAGCTCCCAAAAGTGGACTATAAAAGCCTCTTCTGATCTGCCTCAGACACTCCCTTGGACGTACGAGAATTTGTCTCCCAGAGACAAAATGCGTCCGATCTTCCTCAGACGTCCGACTAATCTGCCCATCAAATTGCCTTCCATGGATAACCTAGCAACATTCACTTGTTTCTTTTTTCGTACTAGGATCGTTGAGAGTTTGAATTTATTTCATTTCACTTTAATATTCACTCAAAAAACAGCGTGAAGGCGTACTGAGAATAGAGGCAACTTGCGGTGAAAGATTTCAATAGCGAATGAACTTTCTTTTGAAATTATGAGCAAAAAAGGTTACAGTTTCCAGAACCACAGCTCCGACACCATTGGTCGGCTCACAAGCTGTTCGCGGTCAGGCGTCTGAGGTATCCATTTGGAACTATAAAGGCTCCTCGGATCCTAGGTCAGAACCCAAACAGGACTCGGACGGCTTCCGATCCGAGGCAGGCTGGGCGCAAAGTAAACTATTAAAACACCTTCAGTCCTTAGGATGGAGTAGTGCATGTAAAGACCTTCGACTGTTAACAAAGGTTGATATAGCCCATGGTACATGTGTATGAACTAGTCTTATGGGTAAAGTTCTTGCCGCGCTGGTTTGCCAACTCTTCTTACTTGTACAATCTTTTTACAGATTCTCTTATTTTACCACCTGCTGGTCATCCAATCCAAAATGGAAGAGCTGAATCTGTATAACTTCGAGGATGAGGAGTTTGCTGGTAGTCAGTATGTTTTAACCAGCCCGCGGTCGCTGGAAGCATGTGACATGCTCTCTGTCAAGGTAATTCGGGACGATTCTAACTAGCTGGATATTTCAATGGCTCGAGCGTTTTGTTCAAGGCCAAGAGATCTAGAGGTCAAGTCCTAGTCATGCTGAGCGCCCACTGCGAGAATGAGTTCTTCGCACAATCTCTATAGCCTTTACTGCTCCAACAAGCCTCATGCTTAGGACTGCCAGCTGCCCATGTAGATTAATTCAATTCAAATACATGTACAACATGTAAACTGCAAAGGGCTGCAACACATTTCGACAGTTTTCATCTGAGCAGTCTGTCGTATTATTTCAGTGATCATACACTGATGAGTGTTGGCTGACTAGGCTATTATGCAATGATACACTATGGCTAGATACTGGGCAAACTCTTCATACTTTTTTCCAACTGCGCTCCAATGGCGCCATGTAAGATTGGGTTGCAAAATGATTCAATGAAGACGCTTGCTAACAATTATCTGAGGTACGCTTGTAACAGCGTGCCATAAAATGTCTTATCTTGTAAGAGTTTAAACCTCTCTGCGTTGACATAAATCATGGTATCTTTTTCTGGACACATTTGTAGAGGTTTGCAAGGCTATACTCGGCTTTTTTCTCTGCCCAAGTTTTCAACTGGCGTGAAATCTGGTGGTGAAGCATTTGCATGCTGCAGTTATACGCCCGCCCTGACCGTTGATTTTGTGACAATCATAAACTTCAGAATTTCCATCGTTGGGTGACCCAGAGCGGAAAAGATCATCTCTAAGCCAACAGAAGGCAATCCTTTGTTGAATGTAACTTTTAACACTCAAGGAAAAGTTGTCTGTAGCCAGGTGTCCTGGTTTTTTAGCCCGCAGATCTTCTTTACAAGCCTCTTTCCGAATTCCAAGATGAGTTGAGAGGAGAGAAATTTGATGTTGTGTACCAACAGTATGACCACAGAGAGAAGGAAAGACAACGTAAGTAAAGTTTTGACAATCATTCAGTTGTTATTACACCTTGTTTCATAGTTGGTCCATAAAAAAGGTTGATTCATCAGTAATGAATCCTTGGTGACGTTTTTACCTGCTTTAATCACATAGCACCATTTGTCGCCTCTCCTTTGCCTTTATGTATGTATACAGTATGTATGTATACAGCATGTATGTATACAGTATGTATGTATACAGTATGTATGTATACAGTATGTATGTATACAGTATACACAGTGTGATATGGACTCTGCAGAGCCTGAAGTTGCAATATGCATGCGGCCACTGCAGTGCTACCGCGCTTTTACAACTGATGCGTAATGCCGTCCATTACCTTACAAGACGGATTGGCTTTTACACTTTTTCATAGTATCTAACGGTGTCGAGCTGCCTAGCTTTTCCCGTCACTACTATTAGCGTAGTGAATTAAACAAATCTCAGCAGCAGGGAGTGGACTCTTTTAGTGTCGCAGAAAAGGATGCTGCAATCAAAGCATCAGCGCAATCTTCTTGCACGCTATAATTCCTTTCAATGAGCCATCAATGAGACCTTCAATAAGGGACGAATCCTAAATATTTACTCGATTGATCGCCATATAATGGAGTATCACCATTGTGATGCCTATTCTGTTCTATTGTTGACAATTGGGACAGCATAAGGTGGACAAACAAGTCTGGTACAACAGAGGAAACCTTTAACAAATACTGGACATATAAGCCTATAAATGGAGTAATGGTTTTCCTTCCTTATGGTGATCGCGTTCCTAAATCTATATAATATATGGTGAAAAATAAACTCAATAATAAGCTGCTGACTGGGAACCTACTGACATTTGACTGGAAAATGTGGACATCGAGGTTGATTTTTTCTTGTATGGCATTGACATCTTCACCTTTGTGGTGAGGCTGCCGGGTTAGATACTCGGTTTGTGGTGAGGCTGCCGGGTTAGATACTCGGTTTGTAGTGAGGCTGCCGGGTTAGATACTCGGTTTGTGGTGAGGCTGCCGGGTTAGATACTCGGTTTTTCACCAATTTTGGCGTAGCATGGAGCACCATGGCTGGGCCAGTATTGACGGTTCACCTCAAAGTGAGGCTTGTTTTTGTTTTGAGCTAGGATTGAAGTGAGGAGCTCATAGTGCTTGGTAAAGCTAGGTGAAGAGATGGCAACTAACATTGGGACACTACTTTAATATTCACCCTCGTTGGATTCCGATCCCGACATAAAAGAAAAGAAACCCACTCCATAGAGTTACCTTCGTTCAGAGACATGTGGTTGCTAACGGAAAGTTGCTTTATGAGACACCCTGGCAAACTCAGAGTGAATCACTCCATGTAAGCCACCTAGACGCAAGCAAAAAAATTCCCTTTTGGTGCACTCTGCTGGAAGACTGATGAACGGCTCAGGACGCCAATTTCTGTACGATACCTAACGGGAGTTGCCTTTCAATCGTATGACTGATCTCACAATTCTGTTGCAGGTAAACTGAGGGAATGTCGTGACTACCGGGATAAGATGATTCGGGATGCGTTATATAAAGATGAGCCACTGGGTGGCAGTATACCCAGTGACACAGACGATGTTAGCCTGAACAGTGAGCTATTGGCTGACACACGGGTATCCCGAATCCCGACCACCGACCTCTACAAGCCGGTGCATTCCAGCGGGTACAGCAGCCTGAAAGACGAACAAAGTTATCCTCACCAAAACGGTTAGCATTTTATGACTAGTAGTGATGTTCAAATGTGTAGAGCATTATGCATGTCACATTCTGTACACCCGAATTTCATATCTTGCTCCCACGCACCTTCTCAATGGAGCTGTCTCGACTGAAGCATTGCCATTGCAAACAAGAATCGCAGACTCCTTCCCATATCATTCGATGAGCCCCTTCTTCCACCCATTAAAAGTGGTTGATCTCATTGGTGTGGAGCAAAATCCTGAGCTCGAAGCGAAGACTGATTTCATCTACTGCTGCTGCTCGAAATTGGTGTGCACTTGTCATAAGAGACACTTTTGACAGCTTCATCTCCATAAATATGGAGCATCCTGCGGTTTGATGACTGCGGATCTGACCCTTTTCTCCTCCGGAATATGTCTGCGCCAGGTGACGTCATCTAACGGGATCTCTGATGCGCTGGTGCGGATACAGCATTTATGTAGACCAGGCCTTAGTGAACTTAACACTTGGCTTTGGCCTCCGATGCTTTTCATAGTTGGTCAACCACGCCTTAATCACTTGGTGTTCTTCCAAAACAAAGCGGGCGCGTGTTGTTAAAGTTGCACCCGAGGCCCCTTTTATTGAATATTGATTCATCGCGTTCCATTAAATTTGTAGTGGGGGTTGAGGGGTTTCGATAGGATCCCTCGTAAGGATTGACAAGCAGAGCTAATAAGCTCATTAGTTTAATCAATCGCGCGTTGAAGCGCCGGCAACAATGGATTAAAGCTTGTATCCCATGTTTTGCTGTACGCGTGAGGACTACCTCAGTACGACAAATTGTGTACAAAGTCTGTACCTCTAATTGAAAGCATAGCGTGACTGGAGTTTACATCCTGTGCTCAATAACTGAATGATCACTAATAAAGACCTCCAATAAGGGTGGCTAATAGTGGAGCGTCCTTTGTTGTTTTTCTCACCACTGTAAAGATTTCACCGGGTTACATGATTATTTGTTTACTATGGTTGCTAAGCGACGGTAGCATTTTTGTATATTAAAAAACTCTGTGTATTATTTCCCTTTTGTACAGCTAGAATGCATATTGAGATTTTCCTCTTTCATTCAATCTCTCCGTAAACATTGTCCTGTGTACAGAATTGACCGGTGCCGAGTTCTGCAAATTGCTGCATAGAATTATTGCCCACTCATAATAACCAGAGGTCTCACCTTACAGAATACTATGCCGGCAGCATATCTGTTTACTACTCGCTGACTTTTTAAATGTAAAAGCTATGAATTTCTTAGGGGCAATCTCCCAGTTGTGTGGTACTAACATCCTATGGAGCGTGATCTATATTTCGTGATGTACATGCAGCAGTGGTACGGTTGAGAGAGAATTTTGTAGCCTTTTTCTAGACGATCATCTTTTCATTTGTTTTATGCAGTTACTTGACCATTCGATTTAACAAACATCCTCAGTCTGAAGCGTGTTCTGGAGCCGCATAGGAAATAGGAATTACCTGAGGTGCCCATACTCACAACGTGATTTCGACATGACCAGCGGTGGAGCTTAAGATACTATCTTTTTGTTTTGAACCAACGCTCTACACACTGAGCTATTCAGTAATGTTTCATCCAGTGTATCTAACTTCAAATCCGAGCGCCTCACGCCGTTACTGTTTCACTGTTGTTGCAGGTTATCAGGATACCAGCTGGCGTAGTCGTCCCCCATACTCTCAGCGTCATCTCTCCCGGCACCATTCCTCTTCCCCGGATCGGTCCCTCTCCCCACGACCTTCCTCCTCGCCCCTCTCACCCCGAGCCGTCCACAGACAGGAACTCATACATACTTCGGCGTTCACGGCTCCTACCCACTCAGCTCCGCTGCCGCGAGCTGATCCACTACCTCGGGCTGACCCGCTGCTGCTCAGAGACAGCTATCAGAGCCGGCTCAGTCATCTACAAAGAGACTGCACTCCTCCTCATGTACTGGAGGTTATAAATAGATATAAAGACAGACCTGCACACACTGGTAAGCGAGTTACGAACCCAACTCTCTGATATTTTGTATGTAAGTGGTTGCTTTGATCAATCGTTGATGGTAAGCATGGGATTGACATCCTACCCCGTCTTACCCTCATGGCCGGGTGGTCATGCAGGAGTCAGCTTTTAGTCGGACATCCCTCTCTCTATCCCCGTACCGGCTTCTTTTATCCACTATTTCTATCAAACTATATCTATTTCATTGGGTGCAATATAAAAAAAATATATCACTATCAAGAGATAGCTTATGCTCACCGATCGATTGACCCAGGGCCTCCATCACGGAATATCTGATGCAACATAACCTACTGCGAGTCTCATGTACCACATTCTTGGTCTGAAAAGCATTAGATTTGTACAGAATATCTATATGTATGTACTTTTTTCTAGTAGATTGGCTGGCATTCACGGTAGTATTGTAGATAATTTCAGTACATCTGAAGTATTCTGAACTGAGGACCGGTCTCCTTTTTTTAGCCCGACCTCGAACCCGATCACATGCCGCTGACGGTCGAGATTACACCAGAGATGACAGCCACACTGTCAGCGACGCTACCTTACAGAGAATTAGTGCTGCCGTTCCCAGGCATAGATCCTATAGGTGAGTCATGAGATCAATGACAAGAGACATACCAAATAATAAATAATTCATTGATAGTTTGTATGTCCGCGCTCATGAGTATTCTGAAGGATTCTGTATCTAAACACTGATGGGAGAGAAGTGAACCTGTCACTAACACCTGAGTGGTTTCTTCCATACATTGAATGGGTTGAGATTGGCAAAAAACACATGTATATTGTTCAAAAGTGACACCAAGTCTGTACACATGTGTTGCGAGTCTTTCTGTAGAATCTACCTGGCAAGGTAGTCCCTATAGTAGCTGATCTTTCAAGCTGATATCATGATTCTTTCTTAATACCGCCATAGGTCATTGTTGCTGGCGGCTATAGCACTTGGCCTGAGATCACTAGATCCTAGGGGCAAGTCTTGATCATGCCAGGCTTCCGATGCGTGTGAGCTTTACACATCGTGCCTAACTTCTACCTCTCCAGAACCAGCCTTAGCTTTATGTCCCTAGACCAGATCCCCCCCCCACTAGACTTCCATCATTGCTGTCTTTCACCAGACAGAGGACGCATTCAGCTGATGCCCGGCTGACACGAGAGGCTCCATATCTTACCTCCTATATGCCAATTGAGATATCTGACAGGCTGCAGGACAGGAGAACCTACCAACCACTTAGCTTATCCGATCTAAGACCTGCAGCCCTATATGACAACAAGGTAAAATTCACCGCTAGGCTGGCTACCTTATGGGAACAGGTCGCCCCAATGGCTTTCCCACGGCTGGAATAGTCAGTGCATATATTCATTTTAATTGCCGAGTCAATCCAAAGGATTTCAATTCAACAGATTAAATATTTGGATCCCAAGGGTGCTTAGAACTATGTGGTCAGTGTTTTGAACAATTATTTGTGTTATTGAGAGTATGATAGAACGGAAAGAATGCTATGCTGAAACACCGGTGCCTTTTCTTTTTATCAGATGACTAATACGACAGTGTACATTTAATATTCAATAATGGATGAATACTTTATCATTTTGTCACACCTTGTTTTCCGCGTGGTTGCCTCGAGTATGATGGATTCACCCGCACCTATACCCCCAGGCACAAAGCTCTTCAATAATTATTATGTTTATATAAGGCAGCCCAATTCTAGAGTTTGTTTTGGACCTGAGCAATGGCTTGTTACGCGAGCCATTAGGAATGGTCTCAGATATCAGTATATAAAATAATCAAATGTGAAAAAGAAAGCTCGCGACGCGGCATTTTCGGGCTTCAATGGTCAAACATTTTACTTTGCGGTGTTTGAATATCCTAATGGCTGTACTGTAGATCAACTGTTTCAGTCATTCGGAGTTTTTCAGTATATGCTTAGTTGCTCTGATTGAGTTAGTTCATGAAATTCACGGCTTCCCGTGTTAGGTTTATGACTGTTTGAAAATATTGTGTTATCCCCCATTGGACTGGCTTCCATATTTACACAGTTTGCTGCTTATTTATTTTACACGAAGGAAATGCATACAGACCGTTCACACATTTACCCAAACCCGTATAGAAACTTGGAGAATTGAATCATTTTGCTCATTACTTGGATGTACTTGCTTCCGTTTGGTGGGATGTTGAGTATGTTGATGATAATGACTTTTTCATGACTTGGCGATTTGGATACTTGTGAACCTACCAGTTTCGGTTTAGCAAAGGGCACCGCCAGAGAGTCAATGTCAAGGGTCTGCCTCACTAAGAGGTTTGCTTGCTCTCACCTATGAGTGATGCTAGCTCATTCTCACAATCTCAAATCCAGTGCTCGAGCTATTTAGCTTTTCCATCGTACCTGGATGGCTACTAGATTTGACTGGCGGGTTGAGGGTTTAGTCAGAATTCTTCGGCTGATTCAGGAACCCAAGTGCCCGGCCACGGAGACATCATTCTGTCCTTCTGTAGATGGATGAAGTAACAGATTCTATTCTCGCCCGTGCGCTTGCTCGTCGCGAGAAGGAGCTACAGGAGGATATCCGATTACAGAGGTTAGAAAGGGAACGGGAAATGGAGAGAGAAAGGGAGGAACTGCGAAGAGAGGAGGACCTGGCCAGGCAGGAGAGATTGGACAGAGAGGAGAGACTCGCGGAACGAGAAAGGTGGGAACCTACTACATTTTCAGAAACAGTCCCGGTCATCATCGCCTATCACATATGGGGGAGGAAGAGGGGTCTGGTGAGAAATGGTTATGGCATGTATCGGGTCAAACCTCCATTGGCTATGGAAAATACCATTGTCAAAGTTGATTATTTTAGCAAATTTGAGCTGTGCTGTTGTTGATAGCGCATGACCTCAAGGATAATCTTTAGTTCTCAGCATGCACGAACCCAATTTTCTTGTTGTGTTCGCTACATGTTCGCATAATACATTCAAACAGGGGCTTACTCATTTTCATCTTGATCAATTGTAGCAGATTATATAGGAAATTTGACTCCGGCAATTAGTAAGCTTCTTATCACGAGTTCATTGCCTATTCAAAATTTCAAACATCTAGCACACAGTCAGGTACAGGGCATAGTTGACACACCTCCATATGTAACTCTATAGTTAAAAGTTACAGACCATGTTTTTGTCAAGATTTGTGTCCATTCAATTACTATGGGTTTATTTGGAGTTGTCCTGTCATACCAATAGATGTTATCGAGGGCACAACTCCTAATAAAATTGTACATTCTTTCTATGATTATTGCGATTTTTTATCTGCAGTAGGGATCCAAAGCTGAACTGGACTATGGATTGATCACAGATTTGTCATCTTTACAAGGTTCAATGAAAACGGAAAAAAAACAAATCCTGGCCCTCCATGTACCTGCAGTGCACGCAGTTCAAGAAGGTTTTCGAATCATTATTCCAGTCTAGTGCTTGTAACCTAGAAAGAAAAAAGTGGTTACTGGCAAGCCCATTGATTTCAGGAGCCAGGTCATAAAGCATAAGAAATTTTGAAAAAATTACCATATATTGACACAACTTAAATAGTCTATCACCACTTGTCTAGTTTTTGGGTGTTGCCTTTGAATTGAAGAGTCTGTGTATAAATGATGAATAATTACCGTACAGCAACGCTTTTCCAGGCTGCTGATGGAGGACAGAATGGGCCCGGTGGCGAATCGCCGATATGCTCGGGAAATTGATGAGCTCCGAAATGACCTCGATGCCATGAAGGTCACAGAGAGAAGATTTCAGAAAGAGGTCAGTGCTTACCTCGCTAAACACTGTGTCAGGTGCTGGTCATACTGACTCAATAACAGAATTATTTGGAGTTGTCATCTTTGCCAATAAATGGTATTGAGGCCACAACTCCTAATAAAATTGTAAATGCTTTTTACTTCTGGGTCTCGTTTTTTTGTTTATTGTAGATTTTTTTATTACTCAATGATCTTCAAAGCTCACCTGAATGGTGCTACCAACATGGTTTGCATCAACTGGTTAAGTCGTCGGCCACTTTTACTTGAAAGTCTTCATATTTCATTGGCAGATAAATGATCTTAACTTTAAACTGAAGGATGAGAGATGGAGAGGATACCGGCGTCCACTAGCAGAGAGCTTTGCTCATAATGAGACTTTATGCCGATCTCGAACAGAGGCTCCCGATCTCGCTGACCGAGTCAGACAGGAGAGAAGAGATCTACTCGCCATACAAGGTCTGTTGCCAGCTTCCCCTAGACTGAGCTGTACACTCAGTGGTGTGTGAAACATGATTTAGGGTGACTGATTGCCTCCCAACCTCCCAGGACTATCTGCTTTATTTTGTATTGCATTAATTAAAAGTGAATTCGGATACCCTGGTGGAGCGGATTTCGCCCTGGGCAAAGTCAATCCTACCCAGGCTTGTAGCTTCGCTAAAAAACTGCATCGGGGTCTTCTGGGGCCAATGGACACTGTTACATGTAACCCTCTCCACGGTAAACGACTAACATCCCTGAGCTATCAGGTGTTCTTGGAAGTGATAATGATGATTTAGTTGACTGAATTTTATTTTTACAGAGACTGAGGAAAGATTACGAGAGGCTGAGACATCGCGCACACGACGTCGTTTGCAGACGGAGTCATTTCGACGAGCATTTCAGGAAGCGATCGCTCTTAATGAGGAGAAATGGAGAGCAGAGCGACAGGTAGGTGATGAGGAGCAACTGGTAAACCCCAAGGTCAATCAATAGATGGCAAGGTCAATCGTGGGAATTATCTTTACTTCATGCACCCAAAACCTTCCCTAGAGACCATTATTTGGTGTAAGGTTAAAAGAGGGGATTTTGGGTATGGTGCTGGCTCAGCTCATCACTGGTCCGGGGTTCAAACAAAACTCGTGCGCAGAACTTTTCAAATTGCCTCAATTACACCGCTGCTGGTACAAGAACTCTATCGACCACTTCTCCGCACAGGCATTGGCTATGGAAAACGTAAATGCATCACAATTGTCTCGTTGCGGCTCTTCCAAAGAGTTTCAACACTCTTTTTTTCATTTGGAACAATTTGCAGAGTACCGCAAAACTTCTCACCTACTAAGGTTAAATTGTTGTCATAAAATCAAAGGGTCTGATTGCTTCTAGTCATTTATACATGAGGGTGAGCAAGATTCAATCAAAATAATTGAGTAAATATATGTTCCGTGTTTCAGATTTATGGCGATGAGAATCAGAGATCAGTGACAGATCTTGCAGATAGATATGCTAGAAGAGAAGGTGGTAGTTCTGATTTCGCCAGACTGCGTTCCTCTCTGAGGAGAGGGGAGACTTACCTTACAGAGGCTGCTGTAAGTTATTTGCATTATTTTAACTCCTACAATCCCTCTTTAACTACGCTCCCCGTTATTGTTTCATGGGGTTAAGGGGTTAAGGAGTTCGCTCCTTAGTTAACAACGAAACTTAGCAGAGGCACTGGTGCATTGACTGGTGCATTACTATGTTGGATGGCTTTCATGGGTGGCAGTCATGATGCTTTCCGCATCTCACTAACCCAAGTTGATGCTTTTACACTAAGCGCATAGAGTTGGTCTATGGTGTAGCACAATGACAAATAGCAAGGATTTGAGAGCGTATGTGACAGATTGCATGTTACAATGGGAACTCTGGGGCTGCGACAGCCTATAATCAAATGTATTAGCTTTCATTTTCATGTAAATATTTATATCGGTTAGAATCGCCGTATGTATGGTAAAAACGTCTTCGCATCTGAAGCAATTTTGAATGAGGTACATTGGGAAAATTGGGAAAATCAGCTCCTAGATAATCTCGGTATTACTAGGCCTGTACAACATGGCCTTTATTTCTGGCAGGTTCGTGAGCACACTTTGAGAAATGGACATTCTCCACCTATTGAGAGGCTTATCCAATCAGAGAACACTCCTCGTCCTGAGTATCAATATGAACAGGATCGAAATGACCATCCTGTCACATCCAAGGAAAGACCGGTTGAGAGAGTGAATGGTATCCAGGATGATGATAAAGGAGAGACCAAGGAATACGGGTCCACTGAAGTTCGGTTGAGGTTAGTTCCTGTCGCAATGCTATGTAGTAGCAGAATTGGAATGTCTGTAGTGAGGCTATAGACAGTGGTGTATAGTGCTGCAAGTGCCATAACAACAGATGAGGTTGTCTTCATAAGATTTCCTTTTCAAGAGAACAGCACGCATTTGTCCATTCGTAATGCCAGTCCTATATATACTCATATCTGTCAACTTTTTATTTTATGAATTGAAAAACAGTCTGTGAATGTCTTTATTCAAATTATACTTTGTAGCCAGTGAGATTTTAAAAAAAAATTACTAGTTAAATTAAGATTTGTAGGACAAAAAATTCAAAATCCGTTTGGCCAGTACTTTCAAAAGGTCGATTATTCTGAATGGTCTATTGATTCACATTTTTTTTCAGTAATGTGACCAAAGAGAAGCCGCGGGTTGCCCACAAGAACCAGAAAGAGGTAGAAGAGAGGGTGAGAGAACTCAAATCCTCTCTCCAGCAAAGAAGAGCTAAGCTGAATGATAAACTTGAGAGGACAGCCGAACAGACAGCTGTGCTCCGCGAACGCTGTATGTTTTTAGAGAGGAAAGAGGCAGAGAGACGTGAGAGGAAACGCATATCTAGGTTGGTAACCCTGTCGAATATGTCCCATAGGGTAACCTTCTCTAGTAAATAGATAGTGGATAATGTGCTGGGCCTAGTAATTCAGGTCACCACTTTGATTTCACCCTAGTCGGAGTGCGATCACTATGTTTAATAAAATAGGACCACCACTGTCCATAGAATAACTCTATAGGACACACTATGGACCATCTTGGAAACGAGCCAATGGCTTAGTAACCCTAATCAAAATAAATCAAATGGTAGAAACTTTGACTGTTTGACGTTTATCAAAACTGTACATAATAACTGAAAGTGACTGACAGTTGGATATTGTTGCCATTTACCGGAAACTTCTTGGAGTGGGTATGGGATCGGTGCTTGACCTCATTGTTTATCGACAATTGAAAGTAATTTTGTCTCATTGCTGTTATTAGCAGACAGGGTAAGAAGGAGTCTAGTGGCAACCAGAGGAGACTGGCTAGAACTGAAAAGGTAAGTGATAGAGCATAGATCATCTTGTTCTACACGGATGGCATCACTAAACCGATGTTTGTTTTCAGGATGCTCCATGGTTTGCCCCCATAGAATTGGTATTCTATAAGTCAGGCTCCTTATTTATCATTGTGATCCGTGTCAGACAAGAGAGAAAACGCCAAGTTACGCACAAACATATGGAATGGAATGTGCACAGATCTATTTGTTCTCATAAAAATGTTTAAGTGTTGCGCCTCTGGAGACAATGAAATTAGCGCTGGGATTGTAAGGAAAATGGGAAAACCCTCTATCCTGTATCTTATACATTTTGGCTAGAAATAAGACTACCCAGGTGTCTTAACAGTCAATAGTTAAAATATTCAATTCGAAGCCAAAATAGTTAACTACCAATCTGAAGATGAACAGGTCTGTCGACACTGGCTTATGTTGATAATTTTTGGATGAATTTTTCGGGAATGCCTGGAAAGATGAGGGATTTAATTCAGGTGATTTGTAGGCACAGGGTCGCCTCTGCCAGTTGTATGGTATGTGGTGTTGTTTTTCAGTAGAAGCTTCTGTTTTCTGATTGGAAGTTATGTATAGGTCTTATTGTGTCAGTAGACTAAATCACGTAACATCTTTCATATGCCAATCAGGCACACACAGGCTTGTTGGCTTTCACTGATAAATTATATACTAGTTTTCCTAACCCACTCGCTTTTTCACACATTGCTTTCACTAAAACTAAGAAATTTTAGAGGGAGATTGCGGAATTGTGTGCCCACTACTGAACAGTTTTAACAGTTTCGAGCACATAACATATAGTGACTCGCTCGGTGAGCTGATCACTACTTCGGTGAAAACAATGCTCACTTTGGTAGTGACTCAGTGCCATAGAAGTAGCAGGGTCCTCTTACTTATATGTTCAGTGTACGTATACTGGGTGCAATTTTATGAATATGTTATGTCGATGATTGCTTACAAACTACTTGGTTAAACTAGGAAAAAGGAAACTTTGCATTGCACGAAATTAGAAAAACAGTTTGAATGGACGAACAATGAAAGTCTGCATTTGCGCGTCAGTGACATCATTTAGGGGCCGTTTTCTATTTACGAACATGGAAACTCAACTCCGCAGCCTTTCCATTGATTGCACGCATCTATCCTTATAGGATATGTAAAAGTGAAACTGTTATGTTTGTTTCTAGGTACGGACTCGCTCATCTGCGGACCGACAGCCAGATAAAGAAGGCTTCGATAAGAAAGTCAGGCGAGCCGAGCTCAATAATGCTGTAGGTCGAAGGTCACAATCGGCCAATCGAAATAAGTCTCAGATCTCTCTAGCTTAGACTAGACTCTGTGCTGCACGGTGTGACTAATAAAATGTCCAATAGCTTTACACCGCAGTCGACAAAGAGCCATTCAAAGTTTCCCCAGTGAAATGCTCCATTATTACATAGATTATGCATTTTTTAAATCTTTTTCTTCATGACTAGTTTGGTATCAGTATCAAGTAATTTATTTCCGTTGCCTTATAGACTAGCAGTTCTATTTTTATATCTATAATATATAATGATACACTAGGATAGTCCGGCTATTATTTAGATGTATTCTCTAATGAGTGTAGTAATGCAGTTTACTACCAATGTGATGAAATAATAAAGTTGTGCTCCCAACATCTATTTCTTTCTGTTTTAAGCGTACTATTGTTTGAAGGCTTTCTGTTCTGATGAATTCTCCTTCTAATGCCTTGTATCAGAGTTCTTTTCTAATTGATAAAGTTTTCAGTTTTTATGGACACTTCTAGTGCACCATTATTTTTTTATTTCGTTTGTACTCCACATTATTATTCCCTGTACGGGGTCATGGAGTTTGCGCACCGATTAACAGGAAGACTTTGTTGGAGCTCAGGAGTGTATTAAGGTTGGATGCCCTTCCTGCCACCACTGTTTACTTTTCTGGGACCCACAACTTGCCGTATACAAATGGTGTATTCTAGCCATCTAAGATATCTATTCTAATTTATACAGTTGTTTGACAAATGGAATACACTTCCTAATGATCCATACACATTCGGTAGTAAAGTTTTCTGTCTTGACCGGCGTGGTTTGCAAGGCAACAACTATATTCTTGTATGGCTGCATCCATATGACAGTGTAGACAGTATATTCTTGAACCAGCACTACGCCTTAACTAATTAGCCACCCACTATAAATAGTGTGGTTCACCTAGTATCATTCTCTTCCAACTTAGCTTTTTCTTACCCTGTATCCTGTCCCGGCTCACGCAACTTGCTAGTCATTAAACATCTTGGTCAGCAAAGAAGAATTCATCCGATTGCTGAATTGACAGAAGCTTTCGAGGCACGAAAACATCACTCGAACAATTAGACATCAGCAGCACGCACTCATCCAAAACAGGGCAACACAGAACAAAACATTGCAATCCCTGACGGGTAGTTCAAAAAGATTATTAACCGTTCATGCGACAGTGAAAATTGTGTGGTTCTAAAAAAGGTTGCTTCCAAGTTCCCATTTAATTTAACACGTTGTGGGACTCGAATGTTTACATAGGAAATTCGAGATGAATGGTGAGGATGATTGGAAGGCAGCCCCCAAGTTTGAAGTTAGTATACATATATACTGTAACTCATTACCATCTGCCAGAGAACAAGCACTATATCCATGTAGAAATAACCTGAGAGAATATTTT
>Ga0224511_10000617_pt1 | contig 17944 bp, 12 predicted proteins | sample SF_May12_sed_USG_2_FD_169988 | JGI IMG/M metagenome (GOLD analysis project Ga0224511, IMG submission 169988) | Sediment microbial communities from San Francisco Bay, California, United States - SF_May12_sed_USGS_8_1 | ecosystem: Environmental > Aquatic > Marine > Sediment | place: USA...
GAATCTATCATTTCTTGGAAATATTTCAATTCGCGATCTCCTATTTGGACGAAATGATCTTTCTCCTGACACAAACATCACGATATTCAAACACGTACACACATTCATCCGCCACAGCAAACGTTTTAAACACTTAAACTAAATACAAACCTGAAAACCACTAATATACCATTTAAGCACGTCACTCAATTATTATCCATACTTGTTTCCAGATCATTACCAAACATCACCCCATTGAACCACGTTTAGCTAGTGACTCTTTCATCTTTTCTCTTTCTCTCACCTTTACTATCATCTATGATCCTGTAACATATCTACGACCTACAAACTGTCTTCTAAATTTCGTTTTAAGACGTACTTTTTTTGGAACTCTATTTGTTTTGATGTACACCCTATCTTTGCAGCCTTACAAACTATTCAGAAGAGCTTTCTTCTCAATTCTGATACCTCTATTTCAACATGCATTTGATTGGCAGAACGTTTAATCTCTTTTAATTTCACTTAAATCAATTTAATTTTTTTCCAAATATAGATCGCACACATTTTAGTATCTTTTTGTACTTACTTCTATGTCAGTATATTTGTGCATGTTACCATGTAATTGTATATGTGTATTATTTGAAATAAATATTGTTTAAACTAATTAAGACAATATTACAGAAACAATCTTAAAACAAGCACAACGTTAACTATTCAATAACTATAATAGTAGAACAATAACACATATAATGTCTAGAAGGTAATGCCTTAAAGACATACTATATGTCTTATTACATTCGACATTCTCTTTTAATTTATATATTAACTGTGGTACTGTTATGTATGCATATTGGTCTTATCAAGTGTTAAATGTAGATGGATATCGTTCGGGCATTTACATATGTTACATATTTACATATGTTTGGAGACAATTATACTGTTACATAGAATGGCTACAACGTATATTATATCGATCACACTGTCATACGTATTTAAGATGGTCTGGAATGAAAGTTTAGTCTGAGAGGGCCAAATCGAAATACAATTTATTATGGTTAATCACGTAATTAAGTAGACACGTCGTAGAACCCAAATTCAACATTTCTTTAGCCAACCAGTGAGTATTTGTTTGCTCCTATATAAATGAAGGGTATCAAATACAATTAAACGGTTTAATGAGAGTAGCATATGAAAATCAATTGATTTTCGTCATCGTATGGTCAGGGCACTCCTGAACATTTACAATTCTGTATTCGAAATGGGCCATCTAAGACCTGTGTAAATAAAGCATTTGCTCTTAACTATTATAGTTATTTATCATTAGCATTTCACGATATATTTATGATCAAAACAGAGTTCGATACCTCTAGAACATGTTAATCAGTTACAGGTACTTGTTCAAGTGGGGTTGTTACACAGTGTATAAGTGATACGATCAGAAACGGGAATTACCACTTACAGATTGCATATCTGCCTGTGCTAATGCATCATTCCTTAACTGACAACTGCTAATAAAGTTTGAAAGGCGGGGTGGTTCGGTGGAAGATTTACATTTTGATAAATCGTTTTATTTTCATTCTTTTACACCTCAAATCAACCACCTCTATCAAGAATGTTTTGCAAGGCATATGCAACATATGGATGTTTCACATTCTGAAAAAAGGCCAATAATTTAGAACACAAAATACGAAGTAAAAACTCATGAATATATTACGTTTGTATATTATTTGTATTATTCTCATGCTTTATGAACAGCTCCAATAAAACCGAGGCTGCTGTTTTCCCGTGCAACCTATGCATCCTGAGGGCTTGTCCATTCATCATTTTATATATCACAACAATGAATGCGTATGTATTTAAATTGCCTCAAATCTAGGTGTGTCTTTTGAAAATAATCGGAGTTTAATATCCTGACGCTAAAAAGAAAGTGTGCACTTTATAACCCATTTGGTATTTACTCAGAGTTATTGTTTACTCACAGAACTTGTTTGAGTTGATGTCGTAAATTTGTCTAGCACGAAAATTTGCGTTTGGTAGATATTGATTTGGAAATAAAATTCGCGATGTTTGCACGAAATCCTATCCCATACGTAGTTTTCAGTTATGTACGTGTTTTAATGATCGCTTTGAACACATGATGATAATACAATGCGCGTGCAAATACTGCACTGTAATAAAACGAATATTTTCGCTATTTGTGAATCCCTAGAAAATTGACCGTACATGTTGATGAACAGCTTCAATAAAACCGAGGCTGCTGTTTTCTCGTGCAGGCTATGCTTCCTAAAGGGCTTTCCCTTTCATCAGTTTAATATTACTTACTACAGCTGGTGTTTAGTGCCTGTATGACGGCTGAAAAAGGTCGCCCCGTACTACATCATTGTGAAGTCATATTTTTCTGGTCCTCATGGATCATGGAGTGTACATGTACGGTGTTTACATTTGAAAATGGAGTTCCGCTCATGCGCTAGGGGGCGTCAGAGGTGTAGCATCATTCATTACTACTGATGAACAGCTTCAATAAAACCGAGGCTGCTGTTTTCTCGTGCAGGCTATGCTTTCTGAGGGCTTTCCCTTTCATCAGTTTAAAAAATTGCCATAATGTTCATTTTGCAGGAAAGAGCGGTTTCCTGTCTAATAATACTTATAAAAATCCGTACGTCATTTGTGATTTTTGTTGTATACATATATTTTACTGATACCATTAAATATGTGAACTATTTTATAAAAAAAAATGAGGAAACAAGTTTTTTTAACTGATATGTACAGCGCAATAAATGACGATCCTGTCAGTTTTCTAATAACATGACATTTTCAATATTCTCTTTCATGAAATCCTGCTATAAAAACGCACCATTTCTATGTGTAAGTACGTATTACTACTTGTTTTTAAACATTGACGTTAAACATGCATCTACATGTACAGTACACCACACGAATATTCCGTCAGTTTTCAGATATAACATGACCTTTTCATTTCTTTCTTACATAAAATTCCAATATAAAGCGCCCAATTCCAATTTTGAAAAACAACAACATTTTGTTGTTTTAAATATTGACACTAAACATCCATATACATGAACATGTTTGACATTTTGACATTCATACGCCATCGTTAGATCCACGTCATGCTAAAATAATGTTTATATGGCTAACTTAAACCATTACTATTCTGAAACACGCAACGATCGTCTACATTTGTATTACCTTCATAGTGAGATGAAAAGAATAGCCAGAAGTACACTTGTCCTTCGTAGAACTCATATCATAATTTCTCCCAATTATAAATGGTAAATGCGTTTAGATGCAAAGCATAATGAACATTGACACATGTAACTATCGTTACTAATATTGTATTAATTGATATAAATACGTAAGAGATTGGTGGACATATTGCAATTGTGTGTTGATATCAATCCAGTTGATGTACAAATACGTTAATGTAAGATAAATAATGTACGCTTAGGTAAAACTCATTAGCTCGTTCTGTAAATGTGCCGCATTTGATAAATAACATTTGTCATAATTCTACAAAATATTGATAACATGTGGTTTTCCTACACTGCTTTAAATGACTCAACAACGGGATCGTTGTCACAAAACAGTAAACGTCACAGACGCTCGTGTCCAGGTCATTACAAGCACGCATGATATATGTGTTGTGTATTGTATGTTGTTAACATTTAAAACATAGAGTTCCGCTCATGCGCTGAGGGGTGTCAGTGGTGTGACATTTTTCATTACTACTGATGAACAGCTTTAATAAAACTGAGGCTACTATTTTCCCAAGCAGACTATGCTTCCTGATGGCTTTCCCTTGTTCTTTAGTTTTATTTTATCTGTTGGAGATTTTACTGAATCACACATCTACGCACTACGCGTTATCCGTTGCAACGTTTTTCATTTCATCTCGTTAGTTAATGGCCACTGCTTAACAATAGGACCTAGGCCAGATCTTTCTTCAATTTATAAATATATAAGTGATTTTGCGAATTGACATACTGTTTAGTTATGTGTTTTACATATGTAATATGTAAATCTATTTACATATTTAGTGTTGAAGACATGTAAAGAATTAGTACATGTTAGCGGTATCGGACAATTCGTCCGGTCAGTTTCATTATATGAATAAGGTTTATGACGAGATAGACTTGTTGTCATAAAATATGCATGTTCTTGCTTTTTGGTGTAAACGTTTAGCTGAAATTGTGGAACCGAACATGAATGTTATGATAGCATAGTTTCACAAAAATATTATATTTTTACAAATGTAAGACTACATTTGGCTTAATATGTTACATGTATTATGTTTATAAGCCTTCAATACGTCTTAAAATCACCAGAGCACGGTTTGAGCATTAACATGGTAAAAAATCTAAACTATCCCTAAAAGTCTTAATAACTGCGTAATAGAGCATAAACAATAGGTACCATGTGTTAGTTTTGAAGAAAAATGTGCACAAACCAGGACATTTCCAATATACCATTCATTGTGAGGGGGTATCATTTTCTTGTCCACGGACACAAAAAAGATTTACCCTATATTACATGCATTTTTCATCTTTTAAAATATGTAGTCAAAATTTGTGTTAGTGTCAGCCATTTTACATAACATTTCTTTGCTAAGACTCTTACTTTAATTATATTTTAAGATAAGTAGTTTTCAACCCAAGTTTCTGTGCTCTAGCTCCTTTAATACCATTTTCATGGATAGCTGTTCCAACTATGTTTTGTGATTGGGGTAACACGGTTTTTTCTCTTCCGATCATATACGGGCTTATCGGCAAATGGGATTATTAGAACATTTCATTATATTGTTATTACCTTAAGTACGCAAAACATGAACTTGTACCTTGTCACCGAAAGATGCTTTCCATTCTTTGTTTAAAGAGTTTAAACCGAATGACATAAATATGCACAGTTTCGTTTTAAAACGACATACTTGAAAAAACTTATTAATTGTTTCGTTTACAGGGTAAGATTACAATTCTAGATACAAATAACATGTTTTTATCCCAAAAAAATCTAACGATTTCTGTAAATACTTTCAATGTCGAAAAACATGAAAAATCAAACAAATTATGTTAATATATTTTAACTGAAGAAAAAGATTACAAAAACTTATGTATATTCGCGAAGCATTATTTGTGTCCTAGGACCCGGCTTTAAGCAGTCTGAGGAGAAGAAACGACAAAGGTTATAACCGTTATGAATAACTGTTAGTGCGTGTGTTAATCTGTGATTTAATCATAACTGTCCTTCAACTTTATTGATATAAACACACCATATCAATATAATCATCATTATTGCAAGTATAGCTTGTCTATATCAAAAATTTGTTTGGTATATATACTTACACGTGTCATTGCAGTGCATATTTGTTTGTATTAATACTCATCCACACTGGGGTAATTATTACCACATGTGTTTTAAGGAATATACGTGTTTTTCGCTTTATTTCATAGTAAACGTCATTTATCTTGACAAGATGATTTGTGGCGTGTTACAGAGTAGTACTAAATTAAGTTTAAACCATATGAACGATATAAAAGCGTGACGTGGGTATAACGTTGGATCTAAACCAACCTAAATATATTTATGTAAATGCACGTTTTGATAAAAGTTATTATATTTAAAATTTAAAAGGCGGTCGTTGGAAGTCGGACTTAATGCAAGAAAGTAATGAAAATGTCATTCTATCTTAGAATCGACAGAAACATCATTTATTGCTTTAAGACGTTGTACGCGGATGTTACGACGCAATTGCTTTCGAGTTTTTAGTATAAGAAACATATTATCATGTTCTTTGTCAAATATTTCTATACAAAATAGAAATCTACCTCCAAATGTTTTGACACGTTCTCATATAAATTGCAGAAATGTTCAGAGAAAACATTTTGTAAACAATGTAGACAGGTCAAGTTTAAGGGTACAAAGTAAAGGCACAACTCAGTTTTAAGTGTTGTAATGTATCACTACATACATGTAGATTCACCGTTTACCTCAGTATAAAAATTACCAGTCATTCCGTTGGACAGCAGTTAACTATAAATACATTCGTCGATACCGTTAAACCATATATATAGTTCAAGAGTAGTTCAAAGAAAACATGTTGCAATCAATGTACAATTGTACATAGGGTCAAGTTGAATGGCACCCTGACGAAATGGCCCGTAGAAAATCAAACATTTAGCACAACACCAAAATCAACAAGTCTAGAAACAAATCATATGATCGTTCCCGTTAACTAATGGCAGTGCACATTACATGTATATATACGATAACACACTTTAGAATGTCTCATGTTAAATGTTCGATTAATGTTTGATTGAAAATTTACTGTGTGCCTAGTTATAAGACATCGACAGATCATATTATGTAAAATATCATATGTTCCTTTTTCCGTAATTATGAAATAGAATACATTCAATGCTCTCAACCTAATGTAAAGGACAATCCCTAAACCGATATCAAAAGTACATATTGTTACCAAAATGCTTCTTATCATGGTATAATGTCGGTCTGGACGCTTGTAAAATGCATTACTTAAATGGATATCACGTGTGCCATGTGGGAAATTAATTAAAAAAAACAATATCATTTTACGGAATTATCAGGTTTTCAAATATTTTGTGTTTTTAAAGAAATATGATTTACAGTGAATCAGTGAAGTAGGTCCGTTTTCTAGAGATATTAATTAATATGTGCATGTATACAAATAACATGTACACATATCTTTACTGGTTTGTCCTTTTGTAATCCCCAACTAAAATGAAAATAAATACATTCTTTGAAGTATTTCATCGTCTTTTTATGACGCTTATAGTTGTGTGTTACCAAAGCAAAGAGAGTAAGTTGACTTAAAGCCAAACTAACCATGCTCGCTTCAGTACATTATGCAATATGCCTTTTTATTCAGCTGATCACTTAAATCAAGACATGCTCATTTGTCAGAGTTGGCTTCAAAACTGCTTAAAGCTTTCAGTAAGTACCACAATTAGCGGTTACAAATGGCACACAGCGTATCTTGTTACTACCAATCGATATGAAACAAACTATTGTCAAATTAACGGAGGATAGGGTAATTACTAGGTTTGTGTTTGCAAAACACGTTTTTATAAACACATAACCTTTAATTTTGAAAGTGCTTCAATAAAGAATAGCATTGAAATCTTACTGGCAGAAACTGTTTATGGCCATTTAAAATAACTGAACACGTGTACATGTATCAAACTAATCAACACACACAACATGTAATAGTAATTTGTTACAGAAAAATGGAATGTTTCATAGAACAATTGACACCAAATTTAAAAAAAATAAATGAATAAGTTTAATTCCAATTTGCTTATATGTCGTAGCTAATCTAAAAAATTGATTAAAGTTATGTGAAACCGAGATTTAACCACCTCGACCTACACATAAATTGTGAGAAATGCAAGGGCGAAATGTTAATAAAACTACAATAAGGCTGGCCGTTATAACAACACAAATCTGATCTGTATTACAAGTAAGTACATGTTGTCTGGTTTCCGAACCATAACCTGTTATAAAACAACAGGAGCGTTAATTATATAATCGGTTCTAGATTAGTTTGAATCGTATATCGGTGGGTTCGCAGTTTTGAGAAATAGAAGAAGGTATTTTAGCCATTTACGTATTAACTGTTTTACCTGAGTATTGACATTGAAATGCGATTAAAGAGTCATTTTATTCATTCTTATGAGATATAATTTAAGTACAGGATTAACGGCGATGTAAACTGTACTGTAAAGGGGATTAAACAGATAAAACGGTACAAATTGACGTCAACGTTTCATTAGTCAGGCATGTGGGCTTCGGATGTGTATTTTGCTTATAACATGGCCGACATTGTCATGTACAGAACTATCGATATTCATGCACTTTTAGCAACACCTATGTATAGAACTTCACGTTTTATTATAGGGGAGTATTTTATAAGAAGCCATACAACGCAATGATTTCATTAGAATGTTTTGTTTTGTGACTCTGCCTTATGTAGAACAGTATGACGAGCGTGTTACTCATGTTCACTCTGAATGTATATGCTTGTTATCTTTTGTAAAGAAACACCTCTGTAACATTGAACTTTTACCAAGAAAAGCATGTTGATACATATACTGTACAGGCAGAGTGGTTCTAAGGAAAACACTGCGAATCGTGCAACCAACTGGCTATTTGATATAGTTTTGTATCGTTGTCGAAACATTCAGGAGACATTTGTTTACACCAACACCGTTCTGTGTTATGACGTTAGCTTATGTATTAAAATAATACAACACGATCAACAATTACAAGAATTTGTTGATTTTTAAAAACACACACTTTAGAACACACATATTTAGGTTTATTTGCGCATTGATGTATGTTTTTGAATGACGAAGCCAGACATAAATTATGAATCTTGAACGTAAAATGCCAGTAACTCTCAAAATGGAAATAACACAAAGTAAATGTTTGAGTGAAAGGAATAACCAAATGATAGAAGACACATCAATACGTTATTAATTTGTCATTAACACCTGTAACACGTACGTGAAACAAATTATTGGAACGATTTGTCATCGGACCTGAGAACAGTTGAGTACCTTAAAGAACGTGATGCATCGCGTGTTTCGATACAGATCTCGATTTAAGGCCGCTTATTAAAAAAACAAACTTGTCGATATTATGCAGACAACATTTTATGTGCTCAAACACGCTCAATATTCATTAAGGCTGCTCTTGTTAAGGACATTCAATATAATAAAAATATATATACACCATACGCGTTGTAGTATGTATACAAAAATCCGTGTATAACTTTGATATGATATAAACGCATTGGATAAATGGAACTTTATAGGCGCAATTTCTATACCAAGGTTAATAATAGTTAAATAATTGTGTAATAATTACAGTTAAATTTGACACAGTTACATCTGACACAGTATTGAAACTAGTTTTAATATGTTCTTTTGTTTGCATAACAATGTCAAACTAAATATCATATTACATTTTAGGCAGTGTAGTGTTACTTTGATTATGCATGGAAATATGCATAATATATATATTAAAATGAATAAGATGTTTGTTTAAACATTATATAATGACACAATAATAAACCATCATGTCTCATTCAATTCAAATCAGAAAACAATGTTTATCTCAAAATAACATGTGCGCATACATGCAAAACATCCGTTGCGTGCTGCATTATAATATGTTCTAACGAAGGAGGTTTTTATTCAACATGATACAGAAAGTACGTACATACTGCCCTGCACTTTCTACCGTGTTATCCGCACGATTGCTGCTGTAATGTGTTTGTTGCAATAGCAGAGTAAGACACACTTAACTTATGTTTAAATTTTAATCTTTGTTTTATTGAATAATATCTTTAAATGTAGTCCTTGTTACTTGCAATGTTTTAAAGAAATAACGTGTTTAGTCAGACAGTTTTTCCTCTGTTTTGTTTTCCGTAATATTGGTAATAATGCAAACGTTGCCAAATGTCTGTGAGCCTATTAAAACTTGAATATATTCGTGTATGCGTTTTACATATAAAATACATTTAATATTTATATTAAATTCTAGAATTTTTACAAATACCATTTACTTACAATGCACACATATCAATGCAAGTTATATTGCCTCGACAATTAAAAAACGATCTTAAGTTGCTTCAAGGAAAAATATATTATGTCTGTATCTTGAGACAAACATTTTACTTTTTAAACTTACTTAAGCGACGAATTATACTCTCGTAAATATGAGAAACTGCTACATACAGTTACATATGCCTGTTTAAATACTAAAGCAAAACAGCTTTGTTAAAAACGTATGACCCGCAATTGTGGCTGTTTGTTTCAATTGTGACCCATTTGAACCAGCTAAAATGCTTGAATCGGTGGTTTAGAGGTAGGACAAACAAAACCGCAGTGCCAAGGTTCCGAATTCGCTTTCCGGTAGTGGCACGTATTTATATCTTTGTATTTTGGTTTTAATGCTGTGTTTTCAATTTTTTAGTCTAAACACAATTTTGTCATGGAAGTTTGCAATTCCTTTTGCAATGTTTGTTCACTTAGTAGTCTATACATACAGCAGAATTTGCAGACCAAAATATAATGGAAATAAGAGACAGACAACATCTTGATGCAAAATTAATTTTGAAGACATACATATGATAAATGACAAAAATATATTTTGTTATCATGCAAATTTCCTGCTCGCTTTTTACTGAGCATTTAAGTCTTAAAAGGTAATAAAAGTAATTCAACACTGCATACAATATTCTATTTGATTTATGAAAGACAATATAATAGAAACAATCTTTAAACAAACACAACATTAACTATTCAATAACTATTATGATATATCATTAACACTAATAATGTCTAGAAGATAACACCTTAAAGACATAGTAGGTATCTTATTACATTCGTCATTCTCTTTTAATGTATATGTTTGCTGCGGTACTGTTATGTATTCATATTAGTCTGCATTAAGTGTTAAATGTAGATGAATATCTTTCGGGTATTTGCATATGATTTGAGACAATTATATTGTTACATAAAATGGCTACAACGCATCTAGATCACATTGTCATAAGTATTTAAGATAGTCTGGAGTTTGGAATGCAAGTTTGATCTCAGAGGGCAAAATCGAAATTCAATTAATTATGGTTGATTACATGATATCGTAGACACGTCGTAGGATCCACATTCAAGATTTCTTTAGCCAACCAGTGATGCTTTCTTTGCTTATATATAACTGAGGGATATAAAATACAATTGAACGGTCTAACGAGAGTAACATATGAAATTCAATTGTTTTGGTAAATGCATTTCTCAACTTTTACAATTCTGTATTCGAAATAAAATATCTAAGACCTGTAGTTAATAAAGCATTTAGTCTTATCAATAGCATTTCACGATATCTTTATGATCAAACAGATTTCGAATTTCTTATGAAAATGTTAATTAGGTTCAAGTAGAGATTTGTACAGTGTGTATAAGTGATACGATCAGAGACGGGGATTTCCACTTACAGATTGTATGTCTGCCTGTGCTAATGCATCATTCCGTGACTGAATTGCTAATAAAGTTTGAAAGGCGGGGTAGTTCGGTGGAAGATTAACATTTTGATAAATCGTTTTATTTCCATTATTTTATATTTTATCTCAAATCAACCCCCTCTACCAAGAATGTTTTGCAAGGCATATGCAACATATGAATGTTCCACATTCTGCAACAACGCCAAATAATTAAGAACCCAAAAAAACTCAGTAATATATTAAGTTTGTATATGATTTGTATTATCCCCATGCTTCATACCACAACAATGAATGCGTATGTATTTAAATTACCTTAAATCTAGACATGTCTTTCGGTAATAATCGGAATATAATTTTCTGACGCTAAAAAGAAAGTGTTCACTTTATAAACCATTTGGTATTTACTCAGAATTAATATTTACTCACAACACTTGTCTGAGTTTATGTCGTAAATTTGTCTAGCACGTAAATTTGCGTTTGGTGGATATTGATTTGGAAGTTAAATCCGCGAAGTTTGCACGAAATCCTATCCCACACGTACTTTATCAGTTGTGTGCGTGTTTTAATTATCGTTTTTAACACATGATGATATTATTAAACGATTGCAAATATTGCAATGGAATAAAACAAATATTATAGTATTTTGTGAGTCCATAGACAGTTGACCGTACTTGTTTTATTATGCATTTAAATGTTCTAGGGCGGTTTTTTTATTTTGCATCGCGCATTTTGGCGTTTTCAGCGTCGTGGCATCTTTTACAACCATTGATTAACAGATTTAATAAAACCGATGCTGTTAATATCTCAATGCAGTGTATACGTCCTTATGGCTATCATTTTCTCTCGTATTATTTATGACTGAAACGATGTTTCACTTGTTAAAATACTTGAGAGATATTTCGCATTAAGAATTACAAACAGTGAATACAAGACACATTTGCAGCAATGCAGACGAATAATAAACCTAATCGCAACAAAGAATAGGACATTTTAAGAAAATGACCAGGCGACTTTTACCATTTTAATTAAAATTTTTTATATATTTAAATGTATGAATGTTGCACTTATTTACTGTCTTTAACAAAAACATTGACAACGCCATTCTCCATCCGTTATCCTTCAACAGAACGCTGGTTCAGCTTGTCAGCTGACAAAGGAACAATAATTTAATAAGTTAGAAATAATTTACATTTGGACTCCTAGACAGTCATGCCTCTGAACATTTCGATCAGTAGTTCCTTTAACAATTATCAAAAAGTCGTAAGAGCAAAACCTTTTAAAATACAGTTGGGAGTGGCTTTGTGCCAGGCAATTGTTTTGTGTAATTAGGGGTTGTCAGCATCGTTGTCTGACTGGGGCCATTTTGGCGGACAGCGTGCATTCATTTGACAGTTAAACAAAGAAACCTTTACCATGTTACCATTACTTTTTTATTTTAGAACATTATTGATGATTTCAAACAATCGTTTCCAGTGCGAAAATGTTTTTATTCCAGCACATACTGTCTTTAATGGATATTTTGAATGCCCCGAGACGCAAGCGAACGAAACGTTTTTGAGTCGGACAATTGTAATACTGCCTTTAAGCACCGTGTTTGATGAATACGAGCCGAGCGTATTTCTAAACCATACATTTGCCTTTCTCTGTAATAACAACAAAACACTACTTGTTTATCGGCATGAGCGTATTTTGTACAGACGACTCGTGCCGGCGTGCCAACAACCGCTGTGTACAATGCTTTTAGGGCGTAAAAATGTTGTTCCACCAACCTGACCGACCCTACTTTTTGTGCCCACCGCAAACTTTGTTTTGGTGTTGTTCGACGATTTTCGAGCAAACATATGATTTTCGGTTCTAGAAAATATGTTTCCCGCTCTAACCTACTTATTTTAAGTTTACATGTATATGTTGTCATATTCCACATATATATGAGTTGCTACATGTAGTATTAACCTTTGATGCAGTGGGATGTTAGTGGAAACAGACAACTTTGTTTTTGCCTAACAACTGAGCTGTGCTGGGAAAGATGACAGTTAACCCACGAGTTAAAGTTCATTAACGTATCTAAAGTCTACTTTTTACTGATATTATTAAGTTCACGATATCGTGAACAACTCAGACGGACATTTTAAACTGATGCCTTAAATCCTAACCAGACTTGGGAGTGATGTTTTAAAGCTTTTGGTATAAATAAGCATTTACTCAGCTTTTCGTCCTTCTTATGTGTTTGACAGAGAACACATTAAAATTAAGTGCATTTTTCAACATTGACATTGCCCAGTTACTTTTTCTTGTTGTTGAACTCTGATGGTGTATTTTATTAACCGAAGTAATAAGCATTAAAGGAGAAGCAGGGCGAAATGGCCAAAAGCTGCCCAAAATAGATTTTTTTTCATGTTCAAAACTTAGTTATCATATTGAATTAAAATAAGTAAAATAGTGTTATGTTACCTCAAAAGTACCATTAGGTAAAACGACCTAACAACAATTGGTAAGTTGAGATGCTTTTGGCTATTTTGCCCTGCCGCCCTCCTTTAAACTTTGCAGGAATATTTATAATGTGCCTAGTATTGACAATAACATTATTTATTGTGCAATAATTTAATTATTCATTTCCTTAAACTTGTGTATACTTCAAACAGAACAATCTCTTCACTTCATCTAAGAATCTCAAAACATGTGTCTCTTACACAGTGTTATGAGTAAAGTCTAAACATCTTCATACCAAGTCTGCGTATATGTTATAACCAAATGTACGTGTTAAACTCTCAATCATATTTGAAATAAAATTTTGTTCTCGTTCCGTTTAGATTTTGTTTCCAAAGTCGGCATGATACAAACTTCAAAGAAAACATAGATCTATGAAAGCCTATTATGCCTGTATCTTATGACCAGAATTGTTTACATCTATTTTTAACCATACTTAAGCAGTGAATCCTACTCACGTTAACACGAGAAACTACCGATTATAGTTAATTTAAAATTTGTGACGGAATATAAGTGCATCAAGATACCGACCTAGCGTCTTTAATAATTTAGGTAAACATGATACATCCTTGTATATCTTTATGATATCGTTGTTTACAGCCTCCTGACGGCGTGTTTAGCGATGCTGACTCTGTATGCGAGATCACCACGCATTTTTGTCAATGCAATAATACCATTGTGTCACTATTTTTATAATAAAAATATGAAACTTAATTTCAATCACAATACGTTAACAATATTACACCCATGTACTTTGATTAAAACAAAATATTAGCTTACTGTTGATGTGTATATAATTTTACGTAAACAACTTTTGAATTATATAAAACGCAGTACATGTTCGTCAGGCCTTGTTCAGTGACATTTGTGGTGTTGTGTTTACTTTTATTTGGTCATATTGACATGATGCATGATGCCTGTCTGACGAGTCCCTCAATTTATCTTTGAACTTTAATTCATATTGCCTACAATGTTCATTTAGTCAAAGTGTATCCTTCTCATACATTGTATCTTCTCTGCATTAAATGTATACAAACATAGTGAAATATAATAATTGTAAAACCTTAATCGTGTGTGTAAATATATAATTTACTTGACACCATATTTTTGGAACATAGACATCATAATAATGTATATGCTGAGGAAACAGTAGTTCTCCTCTTAAAGCTCATGTCGCGACAACGGTGAAATTTAATTCCAAAAAATAAAACAAATCAAAATAAACAGTTTTTCACATATAATCATAAACAAATTGAAGTTCCCCGATATCCCTCGTTGTCGTTTAAAAGGTTGAAAGAAATGCGTTGGGGGTCAACACCTTTATTGACACACATCGCGCATATGATTGTTACGAAAACATATATATGTACATATGTACGTTTGCTAATAATTACACAATTAACTTTACTACGATCTTACACAGTGGCTTCTAAAAACCGATACATGCCGGTTCCGGAAAATAGATTTTTACCATTAAGTGAAAATGGTAACATATAAGATGTAACTATGCATAAAATCGCTTTAAAGTCAATTAAGAATAATTTAAATTTCTGATTTATATATCGACATACATATAATATTAGGCGCCAATATTTAATTTATCACGTGTTCTTTATTGCAACGAAATAGTCATTATTTCCAAAGACCTTTTCAGAAAAATGATGTGGTATTTTAAATATGAAATTCAAAACTGAAACTGAGAGAGTTTCTAAAACAACATTAACGCCATATAACGCAATAAAATATTCTATAAATTTAACTTTTAAAGTAATTTCGTCTCCATAACCAATTATTAGTCGAAACATCTAACATTAAAATCTCGCATAATTTTCGGTTGCGTGTAATTTCACAGGTCATATTTAACTTGTTTTAGAATGTTATATTCATCCGTCTATAGATTTTGACAGCAGCACTCCATCTGTATTAATTTTGTCAATTATATTTTTACAAACATATTCTTTTGGGAATAAAAAACAAAACAGAACTGCGTCATACATAACAAATGATGTTTAAGCAATATTGTTGAACAAATTGTCCTTCAGCTAGTGAATTGTAAAGTTAAATTTTGAGAAGAGGTTTGTTATATTGTAGCCAGTTTTATACAACACAATACATAGTTGTATACATTTAATGCAGAGAAGATGCAATGTATGAGAAGGATACAATTTGTTAGCTTAACATGGTTAAACAGTGACTTGTAAACCATTCTGGTCAAATATACAGGTGTAATATCTTTAATAGATCTATGTGTCTTGAATAATTATTTTATCAAAACGGCTTTGTGAACAAAGGTCTAAAGGGAACGGGAACAAACTTTTATTTAAAATCTGATTTCGAGTCTGAGACGTACACTTGGTTATAACATATACGCAGACTTGGTAAAACGATGCTTATACTTTACGCATGCAACTGTGTAAGAGACACATGTTTTGAGATTCCAAGAAGAAGTAAAGGGATTGTTCTGTTTCAAGTCTACACAATTTTAAGAAAATGAATAATTAAAACGCAGTATAGACAAATAAATCCTTATCTGCACATGAAATAATGGTATTGTCAATACTAGACACAGTATAAACATTTCTGCATAAATTTTAGATTTAAATGCTTATTACTACGGTGAATAAAATACATCATCAAAGTTCAACAACTTAAAGAAAAAGGTACCTGGGCAATTGCAATGTTGAAAAAATGCACTTAATTTTTAATGTGTTTTCTTTCAAACACGTAAGACGTAAGGAAAGCTGAGTAAATGCTTATTTATACTAAAAGCTTTCAAACAACACTCCCAAGTCTGGTCCCGATTGAAGGCATCCGTTTTAAATGCCAGTCTGATTGTTTCACGATATCGTGAAATTAATGATATCAGTGTAACGTAGACTATAGATACGTTAATGAACTTTATTCATTACATACCAACTTCCTTGTCGTCGATACTCGTGGGTTAACAGTCAACTATTCCAGAACAGCTCAGTTGTTTGGTAAAAATGTGTTTTATTCCACTAACATCCCACTGCTTCAAATGGTAAAACTAGCAACACATATTCATTTGGAATATAATAACATATAAATGTAAACTTAAAATAAGTAGGTAAGAGCGTGAAACATAATTATTTTCTAGTACCGAAAATCATAGTTTTGCTCTAAAATCGTCGAACAACACCAAAACAAAGTTTAGGGTCGACACAAACAGGGTCGTATGTTGGGTATTTTTATTTTCTGAGGTATTAGCTTGTGTACAGCGCGTTAGTTTGTGTTCATTAATCAATAATTGATTTAATTTGCTTTACGTTGTTTTGTATATATTTTACAGGCAAAGAACAATACTCGCATAGTTTTGGTTTTGGAAAATACGCTTGGAAGCGTAACAAGACATTGTTCTTAAATGTATGTTTAAATTTAAAGTAAAAAGGAAGCCTTATGTCCGTGTTGTTAATGTATTTATTAGTGGTTCGTATTGTGTATCGCTTGTAGCGTACTACTAATAGTTTTCCTCGTGGTCACAGGGTATAGTAATAGTCATTTGACGCTTAGACTGGATACTGATCAGATTAAAATTTTCTTGAGTTAATAGTTCTTAAATTTTTTGTTTGGATATAATTTTGAGGTTGGTTTAAAGTATTGCTTAAAATGTGTCATGTGTTTATAAGATGCGTTTTGTATGCTTTTTTAAACAGTTGTTTATCTTTTTAGTATGGTATTTTTGTTACCATGACAAGTCCTGAGATGAATGTAGTGTGCGTGTGAAAGCAGCAGTGATTCCGGACATTTTGCAGCTGTCTTGAACAGCGTTTTCAAGTGTTATTGTATAACAACATTTAGCTAGATGATCTAACTGGCTCCTATTTTTAACGGAATCTATTGCTTGTGTGCGTTTTGTTGAATTCTATTAGATTAAAGTATCCCGTTCTGTGGCACTCCTTTATGCGTTTTGTGTTTTATTTAACAGTAAGGTTACATAATAAATAGTATATGAACTATAATTTATGTGTGTAAAGCAATGAAATGAATAGAAAACATAAGTACTATTCACTTTTAGCTAAAATGTCTTTTCAATCGCAATTACTTCTTAGCATGTACAAAAGAACGGAAACAAATGTGGCTTTTGTATGATTCAACCCACTACGTTATACTGTTAAACAGCTAAACAACAATCGCTATGCTCAGTTTTCTCGATGGTCATATGTGTGTTTGAGCTAACAATATAAGTTTATGTTGGCATGAGGATTCTGACATACAACGGTTTGGGATGGTCTTAATGTCTCCCGTCGAAATTTATTTTTATTAAGTATGATACAATGTCTAGTAAACCAACACGTTGGTAAAGGTTTCTCTGTTTAACTGTCAAATGAATGCACGTTTTCCGCCAAAATGGCCCCAGTCAGACAACGATGCTGACAACCCCGTATTACACAAACAATTGAC
>Ga0224511_10000618_pt1 | contig 17941 bp, 14 predicted proteins | sample SF_May12_sed_USG_2_FD_169988 | JGI IMG/M metagenome (GOLD analysis project Ga0224511, IMG submission 169988) | Sediment microbial communities from San Francisco Bay, California, United States - SF_May12_sed_USGS_8_1 | ecosystem: Environmental > Aquatic > Marine > Sediment | place: USA...
ATATGGCACCCGCTACTTACACACTGGAGTTGTGATAAACATGGCGCTATATGGCACCCGCTACTTACACACTGGAGTTGTGATAAACATGGCGCTATACGGCACCCGCTACTTACACACTGGAGTTGTGATAATTATGGCGCTATACGGCACCCGCTACTTACACACTGGAGTCGGTGATAAACATGGCGCTATATGGCACCCGCTACTTACACACTGGAGTTGTGATAAACATGGCGTTATATGGCACCCGCTACTTACACACTGGAGTCGGTGATAAACATGGCGCTATATGGCACCCGCTACTTACACACTGGAGTCGGTGATGGACATGGCATCCTCGGAGAACGTGTCCTGGCTGGAAAGGCTCTGGATCTCGCTGTCCTGGGCGGACACCGGAGCGTACGAGTTGTGGTACGGCATCGCATGGCCTCTGTACGGGTACGTTGTGTAGGGGGTGCTGGCAACAGACAAATACGGAAATCTGTGTTATGTTGGTTATTTGAAATTCAAGTGGTTTTACATTAACGAGACTGCATAGGATAGCCTTTGCATACTTAAAACATGAAAGCATCAATATAATACTTTATTTTTAATACTAAGATGTGTGTGGAAAAAAAAGACCTTAACGAAACATGAATACCTAAAATAGTTGTTTGTCCTAAATTTGTTCTACATTATATTAAAATGTGACAGTTTTATGTTTTGTTCCTGTTTATGTACAAGAAATAACAATTATTGTCATGTCTGGTATAATTTATGTGACAAATAATTAAAGCATTTAGTGCAAAATAATTCTAATTTTGCTCTTGCTATATACTATTCTTAGGTCGTTAGGTTGATGTTTTATATCTATTATACAGCATGACACAAAACTACAAACACCATCATGGATGATATACCAGCATACAACTAAAACTTAATGCAAAATCAGTTGTACGCTGACACATTACATTGCAACATATCTTTGAGATACAATGGAGCGAAATATGTGAGACAGGACTATCAGAGGAACATCATCTGAGGTAATGGCAGTCACTATAATGAAGCAGTATTTAAATATGAATAACACATTCTCGCGTGGTAAAGGTTAACCACTACAACCTCCGGTACACAGGGATTCTAGCTACTCCACAACTATACATATTGTACCATAATTTGTCCTCTGTTCTATCTGTGATGAATGTATGGCAAAAAAGAACCAATTGCGAATGTCACACTGACATTTCATAGTCTGGTACAGACTGCGTTAACAACAGAATGGTTCAGAACAATTCATGACAGACATCAACAATGATCAAGAATCAGGGTCATGCTTGATCCAATTGAGAAACAATGCAATCTGAAACAAGGTCAAACTTCAATTACAGGTAAAAGGCATGGCCTTCCCAATTATTTAGTCAAAAGTTCTTTAAACCTGTTGGATGAGAGATGAATGAAAGCCCCTTCATTTTACCTGATAACCAGCTGATAATGCCTTTTGATCTTGATAGCCAGAAGCCTGTCTACCATAGAGGGCAGCTGACACATTGACCACCGGTCAGTTCTACCTGAGCCAGATGACCAGCTGACCACAAGCCCCCAGACGGCCATATGTCGCTACTTTTATCTTACAATTAGTATTTAAATATCAAACAAACTGGTGAGCAAATATGTTTACAGAACCATGCCAGAGGGCAAAGCGTTTTTTAAGTTCTTCTACACACTAGAGCTGAGATCATGGAGACAAAAAACATGTGTTTTATACATTAACAACCCAGTATTTTAAACTTTTCCAGACTACATACCCAAGCTGTACCATCATGCAATCAAACTTAACCCTGCTTGAAGCCGGTAGGACAAAAGCCTTGAAAGTATCACCAACTTTCAGCTGTTATGAAAAAAGCTTGTTTTTACACTTCTGTGCCTGTTTCGACTGTGTGTATCTCTTTTGAAGTCTCAGTACAGGGAACGAATGGTATTTAGATAAGGGCACTTGAACCTCACCACATATACATGCATGCATTCTTTTCTTCTATTAGGAGCCTCTTCTTTGAAAAACTTGCGAGATTAATAAATATGCGTTGAGAACAATTTTTCCTCCATAAATAAAGCCTGAGTCTGGTTATATCTTACAATAGCCGATTTCCCTTGTGGATTAGCATGACATGATTTGGGAGAATATAATCAAGAAATGTAGTATGCTGAAGCTTACAATAACATAATGTCAATGGTTCTTACTAAGAACACTGTCTCTTATTTGCATTACAGCAATTAGTTACTTTGTTGAGAGGCATTTAATGGTGACTGAAACTGCATTTATCTTTTATCTACCAAACTGTATCAAATATATAAATAAACAAATAATCCCAATGTCTTTATCTCTAAAACATTTAAAACTGCCAAGTCATTGCCTACTTTTGAAATCAGAGGCAAAAAGAAGTGTGTTATCAATGAGTTTGATAAAATCGCAAGCTCTTCATGAAACCTACAGGTCTGATGGACACCAGGTTGATACCAGCAAAAATCAAAGGGACCTATCTTTCCCTATCTAATCTGGCCTTGTTCGAGTGGTCTGTTCATACAAGCACATATCAAAGGCAATAATGCAGATGCAGTGCAATATAGATACACCTCCGCCACGATGACCAACTGTAATGGATGCAAGTCACGCAACTGTGGAGCCCTCTGTCTACACCCCATCTTTGTACCTACTGTGATAGTCTGCCATTATGATCAAGTCACCAAGACAATGAGACTGTATTAATTAACGGACTTGTAACCAGACTAATTGCCCCGTAATTACACTGTGCTTGGCAGTATTTATTATTTATAGCAACAATTTTTACAATCTGCTCCATACAGCATACATGTGTACTGGGTTATTCTTGACATAAATAGTTTTCATGACCTAATTTATAAGACAAGCACCAATGTCCAATGTACAGTGAAATTAAAAAAATAATTGATGCATATTAAGGCAAGCAATTCAATTAACCTATTGAGTAGATGAAAAGTTCAATGACATGCATGTACTTCAGTGGTGATGAGTGTACAGGTGTATCATAACATTCACAAAACACAAAGTTGCCCTTTGGGAGTAAACATTCTTTTGAAGCGGTGATTTATATTTTTGGGTGTTAAGAAAAATATTGAACGGCATTTACATGCATATATGCCTTCAACTAAATGATTAATTGTTTTGATATAATCTGAAAACATCACTTTTCATATATAATAATAGCCATTCCAAACAATCAGATACCTTTGATGACAAAAGATTTTTTGTAACTACTGCTTTAATCTTGAATGAAGCATTTCCCTACAAGTAACTCTAACTGGTTGATGTTTCGTTTACCTTTATGTATTTGGCCACGATGCATGCATGCAACTTTGATGATATGCAGGATCAAAGGAGCGTTTTGTTTGAACTTGGCCAGCTTGACAACTTTGATCTACTATCTCGACACTGTTGTGATGTAATGTTAGATCACCTTTGATGAAATGCGCTTCAAAACATGCCATATAAAGGCTATTATGGACTTTAAAAGACAGTTTTTGCAGTAAGCTCATTATTATCTTTAATTGTCCCTTTATGTGATTCAAAGTTTAACTTCTATTTCAATTTGAGTGCAAGATGTTTGCAACTCCTATTATGACTATTAAACGCCCCACTTTGTCAACTTCTATTGACTGAAGAAATAATGAGTCTTCTCTTATATGAAAACAAATGTGATTTCATACGTTACAAATGACCTACTTTAGTAACAGTTCCTTGCTCCTCAATTAGAGAACGCGAAACACTTATTGACTTTTTTTTACGTTTTCAGAATTCAAGGGCGCAACAGATTGTACGTTAAGTCAGAGAAAAGCATACTTTTCTGTTAAAACATCTAAATTTGAGGGTGAGATATGAATATACTGTACAGTAACAATAGCAGCTACTACTTGTGCCTAACATGTTATAATATATCTACAGTTCTACACGACTCCAGTAACAGACTGTTCATACCTGAGCACATCTGGCCTGACGGCCTCGACGGGTGCGACCCGAGACCTGCTGGTGGACGGCGGCCCCACGCTGTACGGCACGACAAAATCATCATTGCCCAGTTCCTGGTCCTCCTTCACCGTGGGTAAAGGTCCAGATGACACAGGCCTACTGGCACAGTTTGAGCCTGCACTAGAATTTGAACTCTTCGGACTATCACCTTCCCTAGACACGTATTGGATGTACATGTTAGAATTTAGAAACAACGGGTAAGTTTCATTTTTCATATAATTTTCCACCTGAGATTGAGCTGCATCGAAAAGTGTCACATTTACATTTGTCTCGTTCTGCGAAGTTACACATTCTGCAACTGTCTTTTTTGTTTCAGAATCTACGAAAGGTAAGCGCTCGCCTTTGATATAGCGCTTACATATAGTTCGCATTAACTTTAGCAATTGTGATGTTTCTGTCTCATCTTTCTGTTTCTTTAAACCCTGACACGCAAACCAAAAGTCCACAGATGCTGTACCAATATCCTCTTGCATGAGAAATGCCTTAAAAAGAGTAACTCCATCATGGTCTTCAAGGAGGTTCTGTAAACTTTCTGCCCATTTCAGATATGGAGGTGTACTGTTTTCTGTGAATGGCGGTGAGTTTGTTGCTGAGCCCTCAGGTTCGAAACCCAAGGGGGCATCCATCTCTTCATCGAAAGCTGAGCACAAGGCATTAGTTACACCGGGTTTATCACTTATATTAGATTTACGTGGAGTGGCTGGGTTTATGTCGCCCTTGTTTGAGCCACTTTTGCCAGAATTTGCTGACATCTGGCTCTTGTTGGAAAGCGAACTCTTGGTGGACATGCCCCCATTGGATTCCTTCTCATTTTCTTCCCCTGGCACAGGGGGTCTGGGGGCTGTCTCTGTGAAGTTGGTCCCCCCACTTTCCATGAGAAACATGTCCACTTTAGAACTCATGACTACCGCACCCACAGGCTAGCATGCCTGGAAACAGAAAACATGTATGAGAAAATCAAACTCATTTATGTATGTAAACGTTATCATTTATGTCAAATTCAACATCTAGCACTATAGGTCACAATATGTTACACAATAATGATGAGTTCTGGTGGCCCAGATGCAAACAAAACAGTGCACAGTTTAAAGTTCAAATACATGTCGTATGAAACTCAACCAGTGATTGGAAATCAATACAGATCTGATGAATACTTAAAAGCTCTAAACAATTGATACAATTAATGTGCACCTTTAACATCAAAGAGTGTTTGCTATGACCCTTGATAATCAAGTGAATAATGGAAATCAAGCAAGTTTAAACCACATGTCACAACAAGTGGAAAACATACTGCTATCTGATGATCACAGACCTTTATCTGCTGTTTGATTTCGGACATGAACACTTCGTAAATACCTTTTCCTCTTTGAACTTCAAAGCAATGGTGAAGTTATTGCTATTTTATGACAATGGAAGCCTTCTCTGCTTTGGACAATAACACAGGGAGGATTTTATTACTACAGATATATTCCTTCTACTTACAAATATCTGTTTTACGACCTTTTTAATTCAGGGCACGATATGAGCGTCTAGAAGTCAATCAAATGCCAATTAGGGTCAAACAAGTGTGCAAGAAGTACCACTTGTATACATGAGACGTGATATCAACTTCGGCACGATTCATCATGGCAAACCTCGCCATTAAACTGTCCATTTGCGTGTAGCTTGGTCTAAAGCCGCCATTATTGTATATGCATCAAAAATGGGGGTCAAAGGGGGAGTAATTGAAGTTGAACATGGACGGGCGAGTTGAAAAACTGGTATTAAAAAGAAAATACTGAACTGTTAAATATGCATACACAAATTCGAATGATCAAAAAAGAATACTTCTACCAACCTTTCAACCAGTGTATAATCCCACAAGAAAACCTATATTCCTTTGTTTTGTTTATTTCCGAATTGAAATTATCCGAATAACTGCACACAAACTACCAAACATACCCGTAACAATCAACGTTCTCACAGAAAATAGCGCAATAACAAATCACAGAATACCTTCGACACGTTATTTTTGTATGTAGGTTACAAAAGCGTTTCAAACATCCCTTGAGTGCACGAAATACACCGACAGTCGATGTATACCTGTAGATAACTTTCATTTAACTCCGAGTGAAACCACCTTAAATTGATCTAACTTGTACTATCCGATTGAACACAAAACAATGGCAATTCGTGTAAAAGACGTATGGCTGTTAAAACACATCCATTTCGAATGTAGGTACATCACAAACTTACTAAACTTCGAAATAAAACATCAAAGAAAACACATGCCCGCCGCTGCTGTCAATCCCCACTTACAAGCGTGACGTCACGCCTTTGAGGTGAACCGCACCAATCGGAATGCTGCAAACAGAAACATTGAGAAACTACTTTGGTCGAGTCCATATTTGACAGGTAAGCAACGGATTTATTAATTGAATTTACTTAAATTTTTATATCTTGAAAGAAAACCCAGAATTGTTCTTACTTATAAAATTAAAATATGTGCTTTAAATTATGATTATTACACCTTAAAGGGATAAAACAATTGAATTTATTTTTCATACACATAACCGCTTCCCCCGTCACCTAAAATGCGGGTCAATAACTCCCCAAGGCAAATTTTGATGTTAGGAGAATTATTCTCTTTCATGTTTATTAACACCTAAATCGCAATTTAAGGCAATTAATATGCAAAGTATAAAAAAGTTTTCAAAAGAAATATATGTTCGAAATGCATTATGATTTTGTTAGTGAACATTTTATGGAAATGTAAGCTTTGTAAAAAGAGTTATTCAACTTCTTACTTTCCTTTGTAGATAATACCCCTGCCCGTATAAATTACATTAGTTTGCCGAAGTTCTCTTTGAAGTATCTAATGTGGGTTTGCTAAGGCTTGTAAATCAAACGCACAGTACTTTTTGAATTTTGAAAGAACGAATGAGCGTTTTTCATTTCGGAAATGCGTGTCGAAATAAGGGGTTTGGGGGCATATGTTGGAAATGTATATTGTTAAATGAAATGAAAATAATGCCATTATGTACCGAGTATCTATTTTCTTCATACATATGCTGGACTTCAAATGCATTAGCGTACGCTATGTCTGGCATTGGTCCATATGGGCGACTTTGATCACAGTCTTTGAATCCTAATCTTTGAAATATGAGGCACACCAAAAGATGACTGGATAATAGGAAATCTAATTGAGCTTTTATGTATCCGTTTGTGGCGGCTAATCAAAGAGTCGGCGAGTTGGTATTGTGTTCGTTCAGTTCAATCAGCCTGAAAGTGCACCGTGCCGTGCTTCCACAGACATACACAAAAACTTCACGATTGTGTAACAAATGTGTTAATATTTTTATTGATTGGAGATCAATGCAAATATGATAATCAAGATCAGTAAACAGCTTAGACGGCGATCGGCGAAGATCAAAGGACTGCAATCGGGACGTTACTGAAGGGTACCCACAATCGATACTGCTACAATGACTGGGGATCAATTCAAGAACAGATTTAAAACAACAACGAAATCACACCACCAAAGATTTTATTCACACTTATGTACAGAAAACAGTATTTACGCCAGATTAACACCATTTTGTGTTGTCATATAGGATAATAAAGGGTTATTTCCCCTTTAAAAACTTAAATCCAATCAGGTTTACTTCCCATGTCGTCATCATTGCAATCACAACATGTAAAACAATGGTTCAGATATCATAAAACAAATATTTCAAAAGAAAACAAATACAAGCAAACTTATATAATTAAGTGCTTATGTGTTTTCTACAGCAGGCATATTTATTGATTTTGTTTAACAGTTAAATTTTGATCCGAGAATAAAACAAATTTATTTAATTACTTAATTTTTATTTAACATAAATGGTGATTATGATGAAAAGAAAGACAATGTTTTTTGCAATTGTTTCAAACTACCCTGACACACACTGTAAAACCATAACATGACAAGTGAACCAGTCTTTAATTCCATTATAACTCAGCACTCCATACATTTAATATTGTTGTATAATATACATTTTTTATGACAATATAAAATGAAAACACTAAGCACAAAAATGTAAGAACACATTCAGGAATTTGATACATCAAATTCCAATATAAACATACTAAAACATAGCAAAACATATTCAAAAATAGCTAATATTAATTTCAGTATTTATGAAAACCACTAATATTAATTGACAATATAAACAAACAATACAACTCAACCATATAGCCTTACAGTCACACCAAAAGGATAACAATGAAACATAATTATAACATCTTTTTTTTCTCTTCTTTTTCTCTCAGTTTTTTAACATAACTATTAATGATAATGAATAATGATCAATGCAAGAATTCAACATGTACTTTATTTACAAATATACACAAAAACTTAAATCTATCTAGATTATATACAAGTTCATTATTCAGTCCACTGTCAATGTAGATGACAACTGTGAAGCCAATTGAACACATGGCTTGTATGACATGGCTGCAGGTTGCTGGTTGAGCAGTGCCTGGCGCACAGGGTCCTATAGTCATGATAGGACCCACAATGCCTTGTTTTCTACTCTGTAGAGTGCAGACGGGGGTTTCCTGGTGCTATATATGCATTTTCAATCTTTAGTTGTTGGTTTGATGGATAATGGTTGCAATACTTCGACCATGCATTTTCCAATGCATTGTAGTACTGATATGGATAGTCAATTACGCAAAATTTGCAATGTACTGGTTAACCCTTATATCTTATAATAATTAATAACAATAACAGCCTTAAGACCTAAAAAATGTGTGAAGTGCTCATTAAATCTTCTCAACAAGTTAATAACTACAGATCAAAGTGTAATTTTTTTGTCAGAAAATAAATAGTTGCTTATCACCTCGTAATGCTACTAACACTAGAAATGTATTGTATTGAAACGTAATCATCAGCAGACACACATGTCATAATTCTTCATATTTCTCAGAAAATCATATTATTTACTTTTAAATTAATTCATCAAACATTTTCATTTCATGTACAATGCAAAAAAATGAGTGTTATATTTCTAAGCTTTTCACAGGTGTATTTATCAATATATATTTTTTTTGATTTACTTATTAAAATGTTAAAAAACTGAAAATATTGTTTTTGTTACTGAGATTTTCACCTTCGTACATTGTACAAAAGCATGACTCTCATTTTTGTCAGCCTGTTTAAGCTCCTTAAAATATTTTTTATAGATCATTTGAAACACTCTTAATTGTTGGGAGCTGAATGCTTGTTTTGAATCTTTGGGCTTTACATTTTCTTAAAATAGACTTATTGACTTCCACCCTATGTACAGCAGTACAATACAAAAGGGAGTTGGTCATCAGTTTTGACCCAAGTACCATCAAACCAACAAGAAGAAGATTGAAATTTAAAAGCTTTTTGCTTTTCCTTGCATTGATCATACAAAACACCATGGAATTTTATCATATAAACACTACACATCACCACCATATCGCTACTTTTTAAGTCTTAATTCGATGCGACCCAACAGCAGGGCCTTAAGACTTTTTATGTTGTATACAGTATACAGTGCACAAGGTAAGATGGTTGTAGGTTTTAATGACTTTTGTTCCTTAAACCAGATTTTCAATTCCTTGCCCATTTTCATTTCTTAGTCCTCACACCACCCACCCACTGCCTATAGAACGGCAAGGGATCTTTCATCTTTCCATAACCTTTAACCTTAGTGTTGATGTCTAAGACCTCCAGACTTTCCTCACGTCTAGTGGGTCCGACGTTAAGACCAGACGAGACGAGGCTGTATGACAGCCCGCGTGTTTCGAGGGTCGTGCCACGATGCGCAGAAGCCCTGCCCCAGGGCCAGGAGACATTGCCGCTTCAGACCCAGGGCGTCCAACCCTCGTACAGTACCGCAAGGTTGTCCATGTTTGTCGCATCTTTGATCACATAGTCAACCTGTAGGGGTGAAAAAATAGAACATTTACAAGAGCAAATCATGGCATCATAACTACTTGTCTTTTTATGGGCTACTGATTTTAACTTGTTTTCTGAAATACATGTAAAATGAATCAATTATGTTATTGTTACAAAGTAACAATGACCTGACCAGAGGTTGTAGAAGTGAACATTCTACAGTACAATATCTAACTCAAGCTATATGTAGTATGATCCCAACTACATGTACTTAGAAAGGGTGATGATTCTTTGAAAACTATCTTAACAAGAGAAAGTGTCAGTGTTAGTACCTGTTCGGCCACCGAGAGGCGTTTATTCTGGTCCGGGTCGCGCCCATCAAGCTTCATCTTGACTCGCCTCCACACCCCCACCGCGTAGCTGTTACGCTCCTGGATGGCTGCACACGCGCCAAACATACATTAATATGTGAGTAAGTTATTCATATCATCATGTTCGGAAATCAACAATTTGTTTATCTTGACCAGCCTCCACACAACCATCATGTAGATGTAATACACGTGGATAGCTGGATATTGTTTATTGGCAACATGGCTTTAAAAAGGTAAATTACCATGAATAGAGGTTAAGAATTTAAAGTTTGATTCTGAAAAAATGCTATCCAAATAATTTACATTTTGCTAGTATTTTTTAGATGAAAGTAATGTTTTTTTATGAACAAAACAATCAAACCTTTTCCTGTCTTGGGATCTCTGGTGATTTTCTCAGTCTTCTTTACCGGAGCTAAAAGATAAAACATTCATTATATATTGTAACTTGATTATGATTGTTATAGACTTTATAATACCATCTTCATTAACAAAGCTTTATCACGATGCCCAGTCTCCTCGGAGTCCTGGCTACAGTTATAAGACTTAAGATCTATCAGTATACGATGCTGTCTCCATAGAAAACCACCTCTTTCTGCTACCTCACACAGATGAGAGCATGACAAAGTGATATAATGCCGGGAGTTTCACTCACTTGCCACCTGTCTGACGGTCTGTACGGTCTGTGGACTACTGGTGGGTGGGGTACTGGTCACGTCGCGTGGCACACCTGCCAGCCTCCTGCCTTCCTCTCCCGCCACAACCGACCGCTTCACAGCTGCAGCCACAAAACAACACTCACATTAGTACACACATGTAGTCTGTTAATGGCCTTATGAACAATAAGGGTACTGGTGTCATCATTGGGAGATTAGCTACCCCCCATGCAAGCCGGCTGATGGATGCGTGTGATTGTGTGTGACTGTGTGTTGTTGTATATTATCCCTCCAATCTCCACCTTATTTCACTGTTTACTTCAATTGCATGTACATTTTACAAGTCATCATTGTACCTTTTAACATAACACAGACATGTTTAAACGAGACTGACCAGTAGCGAAGCTGTGTGGGACGACATCGCTGGACTCCTCTGTGCCAGTAATGATGGGCGGAGCCAGACTCACTAGGTCATCATAGATCCTGCAATCATACATACACACATGTACTCAGTGTGTGAAGCTGATTTTGTGTATAAAATTTCATCACGGTAACCTCTGAACACAGTCCTAGTTGCCTCGATGCCATAAATAGACAAGACAAAGAATTTTACCTTTAGAGGCTCTCTAGACAGATACAGAATAGTGGCATAGTACTGGCATCCTGAATTAATCCACAATGACAAGTATAGGGAATGTAAGTATTAAGATAACGAACACCATTCAGCATGTTCTAGAAATGAGCCACTTACTGCGGTATCTGTGCAGTGAGACTCTCCAGCAGACCCCTCGTCTCCGCCATCGTCTCGGGAGTGAACTCCTCCGACACGATCATGCGCAGCGCCAGGGCGAGGTTTTCCGAGAACTTCTTGTAGACGTTCATGTAGCTGCGGATGCTGCCGTTCACCACCGCGTCCCCCTCATCCACCTCCTCGTGCTGACACAGCAGGAAACATCAATTACACACACTGTACTAGAGTAAAATACCTATTTCTGGTCACTTCTTTCCATCTAAAATGGTTAGTGTTTACTAACCTTTATAGTGAAATCAGGCCAAAGTAGAAAGTTTGGTTACTGAATTGTTAATGAGTTAAAATGGTTATCTTCATAACATCATTAAATGTGTCATGACTAGCATATACACTATAATAGCTACACGTGTGTGTGAACGTACCTTGGCCAGGGTCTTGAGAATGGCCCGTATGTCCGACATGAGCTTGTGGTGGCATGTCAACAACGTCTTGATGGTCTTATCTTCAGCCTTGATCCCCTCCTGGTAAACCAACAAATCAGTAACAACCATTATAACTTGAGCCATGTATTTTTATTAGAATTTTAGGTAAACAACTAATCTTAGACAAGTACTTCCAACATTTTGGGCAATGCATACATTCACTGATGACCATAATCCATATAATGTGTTAAGCTTAAGAAAAGATCACAGTAAGAATTTCACCACAAGGCAGTTTCTAACAATAGGGCACATTACAATGTTTGTGGTTAAATCTACTGTTATTAAAATTAATGGTCAGGTTTATGGATCCATCAATGTATCATAATAAATGATCAAGAATGGCAGTCAGGAAAAGTCCATTGTATACGAGAGGCTCTATGTAAAGCCAACAGCTCTAGTGCCCCACCCTGGCGTCATCAATGCTGTTCTTCAGCTCCAGCATCTTCTTGTCCGCGTCCTTGAGTTTGGAGTTGACCTCCGCCAGGGCTGCCTTCAACCACTTGCTGTCTGTAACCTCTCCCTCTCCCAGTGGCTGGAGAGGACAAAACTACATGAGGAACATGTTTGGTACATAACACAGTTTAAATGATGATCGATTGTTGTTGTTTTTTTGCTAAAATTAAATTTTTCAATATTTATTTCGTTTTGTTGTTGTGTTTCTACTTTTTGTCCCAAAACACCTTTTTTGTCAAAAAATTTTGCAATTCCTTTTTCAATGGTATTTATTTAGTATACCTAACATTTTGCAAGAATTGTGACGGATTATAATGGTATAAAGATACAGACCTAGCATCTTTAACAGAGATTAAATTATGCATAAGAAATTTCAATCTTGGGAAATGAAAGACATTTACCTCAATCAGAATAGTATAAAATGTGTTTGCCATTTTGCCTTTGATTCATATTAGTGAGTAATAAATACAAGTAAATAAAAAATTAGATTCGTGGCCTGGCACCAACCATAAATGAAAGTAAATAACAGACTTTCACCCACCATGAGCTGCATGAGGTGAACCTCCTGCTCCGTGACAGCACAGCTTGACTGGCTGGTCAACAGGCAGCTCTCATTGCACCTGCAACAATCACATGATCAGATGGCTTGCCCTAAGAGGATTTTTTACCTAGTGGGTTCCATTAGATAATATCCTTATCTTTTATCTAGTTTCTGTAATAAAGTTACAACTAGAGAATAAATGATAATTCGAAAAGACTAACACAAGACTAAAACGTGCATATTTGATGTTTTTTTAAGGAAAGACACATACTTGTTGAGGAGCGTGAGGAAGTTGTTGTCGGACACGAGTGCCTCAGGTGTGCGTGTTCTCAGGGCCTCAAGGTGCAGAATTCCCTGACACAGACTCACTATCTCCCGCGCATTCTTTGACTCCTCCTGAACAACAATGTAAATACACATGGCTTTTATATGACCTTTTTTTGTGTGGGATAATACCAATGCTTATCCACAGTAATATTGTTTTAGTTAGCATTGTGCTGAAGTTGGGCATGTGTCTCAAGAACATATTAGTCCTGTCGCCTTACAGAAATCTTAAATATAGAGACAATACCATGTAAACATGTTCACTCCGATAAATGACTGATAACATCAAGCATAACAGCACACTAATGGAATGGGAGAGCTCACCTCTGCAAGTTGCTTCCTGACGAGGTTGGCGTCCTCGAACTGCTGCAGGATGTAGTTGAGGGAGGGATTAGCCCCGGCGGCCCACTTGAGCCTCTGTGTGATGGAGCCCTCCAGCTGGCTGTACTTCTCCTGACACAGGGCCAGGCTCTGTTCCTCACTCAGCACCGCCTGCATACACTGTAACACATGTGGGAAACACATTGCTGGATAACTTATGAATTTTTTTTATTCATTTTAACACCATGATATTGTTTCTCTAATCCTTGAGATATTTCAACGGATTATTCACTTAAACAATTTGCAAGCAAGCCGCAGTTCTACTCTTAAATATCCTGTGTACACAGCAAGATCCACCACACTAAAAAGGGCCTACTGGTCATGACTTAGGATCCAACCTGGAATTCTTACAAACAACAGAGACACTGTAACCATATGGCACTTTGGTGATGTACCAGTTACCACGTTGCACCATGGTCACGTGATGATGGTATGCCCACCTTCTTGATCTCGGACATGACGGTGGCCCTGGTGGCCCCCATGACGGGGCTGGACTGGACGCCAGCCTGTATTACCCACCTTCTTGATCTCGGACATGACGGTGGCCCTGGTGGCCCCCATGACGGGGCTGGACTGGACGCCAGCCTGTATTACCCACCTTCTTGATCTCGGACATGACAGTGGCCCTAGTGGCCCCCATGACGGGGCTGGACTGGACGCCCGCCTGTATTACCCACCTTCTTGATCTCGGACATGACGGTGGCCCTGGTGGCCCCCATGACGGGGCTGGACTGGACGCCCGCCTGTATTACCCACCTTCTTGATCTCGGACATGACGGTGGCCCTGGTGGCCCCCATGACGGGGCTGGACTGGACGCCCGCCTGTATGAACACGTCCTCCTGCACCCAGTGGAGTCTCGTTAACTGCAGCTGAGCCTGCGTCAGACTGCCACGCAGGATCTTCATGTTTGAATCTAGTCGCCTGGAAGATGGACAAATAGCAATTATACACTAGCCATTTATACATCGCATTATGGGAAAATTTGTTATTGATTTGTGAGCAAAAGCTATTTTAAGCTTTTTACCAGATAATATTATATTTTTTAAGAACTCTAACAATCAACTAACAACCAAAGTCCAGGGCCCATATTCACAAAGAATAATCTTAGGCCAAGGTGTTATATATAATAATATGTTTTGCACCTGGTGAGGTCCTGTCTGCGCCAGGTGGTGTCGAGGGCGCTGGTGAGCACGGTTGCCTGAGTGATGCAGTGCTGCTGACAGCTGCCTGTTCGGATGGCTGTGTCCACCGCCTTCTTACATAGCTCCTCAAGGGCCACCTGTGGAGCACAACCACAATCAATGTAGAAGGCTTATAACAAAGCAAATGTACACTTTCAAATCATAAGGTTTAAGATTCCTTGCTTTGATTCTACTTCAGACTCAATGGGTAGAACATATGAGCATAAATTATACAAGCTAAAGTCAGTTTAAGAGTAAATGATTTGCATACAATACAATTACCATAAATGTACAATAAATCACATTAAAATTTTAATAGAAACTAAAGTGAGTACCTTGCTCTCTGCGCCCACATCTTTGAGTTCTATCTCGGCGGTGACATCCAGTCCCATGGTCTCCATGGTAACACACAGGATGTAGCCCAGCAGCTGGGATGGGAAACCAATGATCTGAAAACAACAAGGGGTAAATCATCACTAAATACCATCACACATCAAAAATATGCACTGCAATGGATGGTCTAGTTCCAGTCCACATTTGCACATAAATATTAAAATGAGTAACATAACATCATTCAAAGAACTATGTTTTATGATTATTCAACAAAACTTATTTTACTAACACAACATTACCACAGAGAATGTGCCTGACCTGTTTCCTGACATAGTCGGCTATGAAGCGTTTGACCGGGCGCGTAAACTGTTCGTCGTCCACGCAGTTGCCTCCCTCGAGCCCCTGGATGGCGGCGGCAAACTGGGTGCACATGTGGAAGAACTCCTGCATCACCTGCATGCGCCGCAGGAAGAACAGGCTCGACAACAGGCCCCGTGTGTTCTTGGTGAAGGAGGACAGCTGCAGACAAACACAAGGCGTTGTAATGAGTTAAAGGGAAGATTTTTTATTCTGTTATTTTATAATGCCTGACTCAAAAACAAATATGTAGAGCTTCAATCTAAATGTAGGCATGTAGATTCTCAGGAAATTTATAATCATTAACCAATGAAGCCAAAGCAAATAAGCCTGACTTACCTGTAGACCCTTGGCCTCCTTCACGACATCCACCTTCTTCCAGATGTGCTGCACGTTGAGGCCGTCCATACACTCCATGAGGCTGGCAAACTCATCCTCCAGCCTCGTGAACAGCCCGTTGAAGCCCATGAGCAGCATCTGGCCCGGGGTGAGCTCCTGGGTGCTGGTGAGGCTGCTCTCTAACAAGGCCTTGAACTGGCCCTGGATACTGGCAACACGCTGCAGCAGCTCCGTGTTCTCATTCTGGGGACAGAGAAATGATGGCTGTTAGATTAAATTTTCTGACTTTTTACAGAGTAATGCCTTTGTTGCCTCACAAAGCAAGTCAACTAAATGCAGAGCAAAAACAACACAACAAAGTTGTGTTTTTGGGCTGCTCCAGAATGCAACACACATTTCCTGACAGTAACTTGCCCCAGAAGACATGAGAACCACTGAGTCAAATGTCAGTTAGCCCCACCTCCAGGGTGCCAGTTACCTTGATGCCCATGACAGCATTGCGGTGGAGTATGTCGATCTGTGCTATGAGGCCGTCCAGCCCCCGGTCCCCGCAGTCTGCCAGCATGGTCTCCAGCTGGGACAGGATAGAGAACACCGACACCTCCTGGCTCTGGATGATCTTTAGGGCCTCAGGCAGGATGATGTTACGGAACGTCACATTCAAGTCCTGCAGCAATGGGCAATAGAAAAACTAACTTATTTACATCAAGTTAAAAACTGAATTTAACGTGTAACACTACACAGGCTTAAAATTACAATATAAACACTTTCTTAATTGTTTAAGAAAATATAGTTTTGGGCCTAATCTCTAACCATCTGATTAATTGGGGTACAATGTTCAACCATCAGAAGATTATATCAGTAATACCAAATTGTAAAGCAGCATGTGTTGTGTTTTTCCAAGTGCAGTGAGATTTACCTGGAGAGCAGAATAGACGTGGCTGGTGGCAGCCATACCTCGCAACATCAGGGCCACCTGGCTGCCATCCTCCAGCTGGAAACAAAACTCACAATGAACACACAGCACTGTCAGGTTAAAACAGTTCCAGGAAATGAGAAATGATTATAAGTATGTACTTCTAAAGGACTGGGGTTGCTCACCTAAATCTGGTAGACATTTACCAGTATTGAGTAATATCAATAATGAAATGACATGAAATGTTTGAACTTACGTGGGTTAATTTAAGATGATGTTATTTACCAAATATAAAAGCTCTAGACCTTGTGATTTAAGACAAAGAGGTTTTTGAACATTGCGTTTTTGAAACCCTTTTTCAGGCCACGTGACCCACTTACGCAACCAGCCCAAATTATTTTAAGAACTAAATAGGTGACCACCCAGCAACATTTCTGTCAAGATTTTCAAAATCCTAGCAACGGTTTGAGAATTGTTAAAGTGAAAAGGTTTACACAAAATGGATAACAAACAACAATGAATGACAGACATAAGCTAGTCACAACAGAGCAAATTGTCCTCAGTTGAACTTAACAATAATCTTTTGACACGAAGAGAAACTATTTCATAATGCAACTGAAGCTGCTTCGTACTTCAAGATACTAGTCTCATGCGTTTCACCCAAGAGCTATCTACTTCAATACCTTGTGACAGACCCTGACGAGGTCGAGGAACTGGGCGATGTTTCCACTCATGCTGCACAGCTCCTCGAGGAACCAGTCTCCGTCCCGCGACGTCAGGTCCATCAACCTGTCACCCGCAGCTGGTGGGGAAACAAGTATAGTAAGAACAAGAGGGCCCAGAGGGCCCTGGGTCGCTCACCTGAGGAAAAGGTCAAAGGTTACAGTAGAGCCAATAATAGAGAACCACAGGGGCATAATTTGAAC
>Ga0224511_10000619_pt1 | contig 17933 bp, 12 predicted proteins | sample SF_May12_sed_USG_2_FD_169988 | JGI IMG/M metagenome (GOLD analysis project Ga0224511, IMG submission 169988) | Sediment microbial communities from San Francisco Bay, California, United States - SF_May12_sed_USGS_8_1 | ecosystem: Environmental > Aquatic > Marine > Sediment | place: USA...
ACACATATAACAAAAAACTAAAGGTAGAAATCGTGTAACAATGTGTCATGCCTGCAGGGACACTCGGCCAGAGTACGCTGGTACAGATTGCTCTCCCCCTTGTGGCCAGACGTTCTGTCGCCATGATGGCCAGTGTGTCAATGATATCTGTCTGTGTCAGCGTGGGTTCAGCGGCAGCTCGTGTGAGATAGAGGCAGCGCGTCAGCCATCTTTACACCTGGAATCATACAGCAGCAGTAACTGGATGATATTCATTCTCTGTAAGTAGTTAACCTGTAATTAGTGACTAGCATGGAGCCTGGCCTCACTTCACATGAGCGGGTTTATGCTGTAGAGTTATCTTCCCCTATAATTTTATGGTTTATGCCCTGGCATAGCAGGATTTGGAGTTAGTATTTTCTTGCATGTGCAGACAACTCCTTTAGAATGTGTTAACTGGTTCCGGTGATGTTTTGGTTATGGATAAATCTATGGGAAGGATGAATGCATGAAATATTTTCCTTTCTGATGTGTTTTAGTACTTAGGTCTGTCAGATGATCTGATGAGTGTATTTTTGTGTTTTCAGGCGTGGTAGCGCTATTACTCTACTTATTCTGCCTAACAAAAAGAAGGCTTCTTCTGATCTCTCAAAATATCCTCGTAAGTGCAATCCAATGATGAGGAACCACTTGTAATGCTCCCATTGCCCATATGCAATGGGCAGATGATCCCCATAGCGATCCGTGCTATTATTGCGCGCTTTTCCTTACTTGCGTTGCTGCCACAACGTCGACGGCCAAACTCTGGAATGTGGAGACTCATATGCTCAAGCCATTGGATTTGTATCCAAAATGATATACTGTAAATCCTATTCTGAGATGCATTGCTTATTGATCCGACTCATTATTGTTACGAACAGGTATAAGTTACCCACTGTTTATTGTAGATGGTATGCTGTCGGTCTGGAACCAAATCTTGGAGATAGTTGGAAAATCTTCTCGTGCGGTTAAGAGATTGCGATACTTAAGTGCCAGCAGTACATATTTTCTCCCACTCTATGCCATTTCATTCGTTGTATAAAGTTTTCTCTCTCATTATGACTATTATACTGCAATTTACTCGCTTGGGACCTATATTGTTATGGTCCTATGCTTTTTTGATCATATAAATTACCCTATTGGACAGACCAGTGGGAAGAGAACAAAGAAAACAAGGTTTTGTTGGTCTTGGAATAATGTTCATAAATCCTTTTGCTCAATGAGGTCTAGCTGTTCCAGGAGCCGCGAGGCTGGCCTCGTGACACAGACAGGGTTTCACCATTTTATTTTGCATGGATGACCCCACCAAGCCAATGACTTGTTTCCGCGACAGTGCACGATCTGCCCCATACACAGCGTTACTCTTTAGAGGGACATTTATTTTCTGTTGTAATTTGAACCTGACCAGGATGAGGCAATTAAATGGTGCCAGAACTAGCAACCAAACCAGAAGTCCTAGTTTCCAGTGCGATATTTACAAAAGCCCCACTTGTTAAAACCAGAAGATTTAACAACAACTGGTAGTTGTAATTGACAGAAAAAGGCTTCTCTAGACATTTGCTTGTGTAATTGAACGCTTAGATTTGCGCGCAGAATTTCTAGGTCACGCAAGTAGATGGTGCGACATTTTCAATATTTACACATGGTCCAACTTGCCTATATCTATTAGCATTGCCTAATAATGATCTGCACATGTTTCCTAATTTCAACACTATATGCAAACTTAACTGAGCCAGAAATAACCCTGTCAACAGTGTAGTCTCAAACAAATATCGGTTGATCGGTAACAACTCTTTTGACAACAGTCCCAGCCAAATAAGTCTTATAACCCTCATATGGTATCACTTCAATGAACAACCCTCATTATGGGGTGGATCGCTGATACTGACGAGTTTGTGGTGCTCTATGCTGAGCGTTAACTGGTGAAAAAAACAAATATCCATTCTGGGATCTTCACCATGAAAGTAAGGACATCGTATTAGAAAAGAAAACTCTATGGAAACGCAAGCCCACGCATTTTCAATCTCATCTTAGTACCTTCACACTTTTTACCTACATAATAAGCCAATTGTTAACTATTGTTGCCCACTAGATTCTAAACATAACGACGCTGTACCCGGCCTCAATGAAGAGAATAATAGGATGTATTTACTTTCACTTCAGTTTTATCCTCTGCGGGTTTTCCACAGCTGCTCCTCTCCTATACGGAGAAATGTCATTCCTGCCCATTAGTTTACATGTAGTATATTCATAGTTCGTATGTCATATTTCACATGTAACTGTCATATGAGACAAAGCGCATGAATGGTCTTCTAGCCTTCAATGCCCTTCCTTCTATAGAGAAACAGCACACCTCAGGTAGTCACGGCTGTCAGGTTCCCCAAATTATAGACTAACCGTTCTAAGTCTCACCCATACCCTTTTCATCAAATCCTTTGGAACTCAGTTGTGAATACTCTTTGCCCCTTTTTCATTATTTAAATCCGCACCTTTTGTTTGCGTGCTGCCTTTGTTGTTGACTTTTTAATCCGTGTTCGCTGACTTCCCTAGATACATCGAGGAAAGTTCACAAGCAGGTAGGTCGTTAATATACTTCATGCTCATTTGTAAATCCCTCGCTTGCTGCACTGTTATGATGGAATAGTTATTTTATTTAGCATGTGTAGGATAAGGGAATAGTTCAGTGGTTGAGCACTAAGCTCACAACTGAGCTCTGGGGGTCAAATACTGGTCATGGTTGACTCCTGATGTGAGTATGAGCTCCTCACTTTAGTTCTAATTAAAACAAAATAATAATCCTCGCTACGGTGAAACTGATACACTTATGTTGCTCCATGCTAACTGGTAAAAAAAAACAAGTATCTTACCCGGTTTCTTCATTTGGCATCGCATGAATCTGGCTATCTGCAGTATGAGCTCCTCAACCAAACAAACTGCCCTATCAGATGGAGAACTTAACTCCTTCGCGCTGCTCTTTAGAGTGAGCCATAACTGGTGAACTCACAATCAGCAATTTCACTATAACTGTGAAGAGATTTTGCCAGAAAATCTTATCTCAGGATAGCTGGATAGCTCAACGGCTAGAGCGATTGGCCCAAAATCGAAAGATCCTGAGTTCAAGTCTTAAGTCATGCTGTGTGCCCACTGTGAGAATGAAGCCTCGGGTTCAGCTGGTCCTCTCTAAGTGCTTGAGTAAAAAAAATTAATAAATGAAGTACAAATGATTTATAACATACTTGTAGACATGGTGGGGACAGCACTCTGTGTCCTCATTCTGCTCTCAGCAGCGTCAGCGAGTAACATCGGCGGTACTCGCCAGGATATTCAGCTCGACGCTGATGGTGGTTATCATAACATCCTCATCGCTATTGACGAAGGCGTTCCTTACGACAGCACCCTCATCACCAATCTTCAGGTATAATAGAGAGAAGCAGTGATGGCTCAGTTGTTTTGACTTTAAATTTAACGCAGAAAGCTTAAAGACCATAGGTCTTTTTTTACATTAAGGTCCATGGAAATCAGATTATGTAGTAAAACAAAAGCAGGTAGTAGAAACAGAGTCTAGTAACAGGAAAAATGCTGCTTTTGCAACTTGTGCAAAGCAGAGTTTTAAAATTGCACTGACTAGAGTGTGTGCACTCTGACTGCGTAGGAGTAGTTTTTTTTCATATCGTGTTTAATGATTGGCGATTTTATTTATTATCCAGGAAATGCTGACCGAGGCCTCTAAGTTTCTGTTGGTGGCTACAGATTATCAGAAATTCTTCAAACAGTTTGTGATTTTGGCTCCTGCGACCTGGCCCCACGACAGATCATGGCTATCTGTAAGTAATCAAAGTGAATACTACTCCCTAAATTGTAAAAAAAAAGGTATACTTGTACCTTAATGTGATTATTAGTCTCAATAAATTATTCAATCAAATTATCAATCGATCAATCAACCAACCAATCAGTCAACCGACCGATCAATTAATCAATCAATGCATTGATTGATGAATCAATAAAAAGGACACCAATAATCTCTCAATTCAAAGGGAGACTTACGGGTAAAATAATTATATTTTGTGTAAAGCCTTGTTTTGTGATGTTTATTACTTGAAATAACATTTATAGCCTATATATGAAGCTGAGATGTATGAGCCCCAACAAAAGTCTCCCTGTTAACCAGGGAGCAGACTCCATACTAGTTGCAAAGCATGAGTCAAACAGTTGGAGGTCAATGTCCTCTGAAGTTTGGGGTCGTTTGATCTAAATCCTATTTACACATCTCCCATGAGAACTCTGCTACTCTTAACGAAAAAGTAGAGGTGGTTCTTTCACAACCATGGAGTGAGCTTGACCCTTATCTACGAGTTGGGACGCCCATAATTTTTATTGTGGTGATCCGAAACAACCTTTACACATGAAAACTGTTGTCTTAACTGTAGGTAAATGATGAGTCATTTGAGAGAGCAAGAATTCTGGTAGCTCCTGCGAACCCAGAATGGGAGAATGCGCCATATGCTAAGCAACCTGGTCTGTGTGGTACCGAGGCTGACTATGTTCATTTCACTCCTGCCTTTATCACGGATCCTGCAGTCACTGAAACCTTTGGACCTGCTGGTAAGTTTCCTGTCTGACCCAGAACACTTTTATTTGTTCTTCTACTCGGGCACTTAGCCATCCTTTTAAACAAACCTTTTAAGCCTGAGGCTTGTTGGAACGGTAGGAGCTGGGATACATATGAGCACCTCACACAATAACAGTGGCACGCCGTGATCGGGATTCGAACCCAGGCTTAAACGGTTGAAATCTCAGTGGCCTGTCACTGCACTATCCCACTATACTCCTGATCATACCAATGGTTTTCTCTGTCTGTTGTTGGGTTAACAGCGAAACCTAGTCTTATAGCAGTAGCGCATTAAGGCCGCATACCTATCCTATTAGCACCATTGCCATCAGCAAGATTGTTACTGTTTGGCCACAACGATAGCTATTGTCAAGGTTTCGAGAATAAACTTGGGTCAAATTGAGGTCTCGTCACCGACATTGTGTGTTTCAATCAGTACGTAGATCTTAGGAACAGCTTATATCCAAACAGAGAAACAAAATACCCAATTGTTTTTTTTATCGGTTGAGTTCAGATTGTTTGTTTGTTTCCGCGAGAGGCTTTAGATAATACTCCCTTTATGCGATTATTATATAGTTTACCTGGTACAATGGAAAAGCCATCGAAAGAGCAATTTCAACGGTTTTGTATAACATCACTATTCTCTTGAATTACACAAATAGTAAACTTCCATCAGCCCATTCAACCAAGGGAACAGAAATGCTCCCCTTAATTAATACTGGCTAGTTTATTGTGAGTTTTGTGAATTATAGGTAAATTTTGTTATGAATCAATTCTTTCAGACTTTCGACTATTTCTTCAACCAGGAACTTCTGGTCATGTGGTCAGTCAATAGCGCACTGAAAACAATCTGAGCCAACAGTGACTGGGTGGTAGATTGTTCCTCCACTTCTCTCACCAGACTCTGATCGTGTCTTTAAAGGGGCTGACCCGTAGACTGACCTAGTTTTTCGCATGATTTACCAATAGCACATAAGTAAAACTGCCTTGACCCTCAATTCAAAGGAACTCAATTTAAAAGAAATTTTCTGTTGAGAAGAGGATGGTCAAATCCACTATCTCATTTAATATCATCTAAGCCGTTGAAAGTTTTATGCTTAAGATTTAAGTTTGAAGTTCAGGCTTACAGTTCAGGCCTAAAATTTATATTCAAAATTAATGTTTAAATTCTAAAATAAAATTTGGCTTTAAAATTTAAGCTCAAGATTAAAGTTTAATGCCCGAGCTTACATTTAACATTACAAAATAAAATTTGGGTTCAAAATTTACGTTAAAAGTTCAAGCTTAATGTTTATTTTCTGAGTTTACATTTAACATAAAAGTTTAAGTTAAAAGAAAAACTATGAACACACAGTATAATCGAGCTATTTTTGTGCTTTCTTACAGCCAAGACATTTGTTCATGAATGGGCCCATTTAAAATGGGGACTGTTTGATGAGTACGCATCATCAGACCTAGACAGTGAGTTCTACACCTACCGAAGACGTCTCTACCCCACCAGGTACCTATAAATCCTGCTTTAGACACAACGCGGAAACAGTTTCATGGCAATGATTACACGAATTTTGTTTTTTATTTCATCTTGTCCTAATTCAAGTCTCTGATGAAACATGATTTGTCAGAATTGTATAGTTTCACCATGAAACACCTCATAAGGAAGATGTAACTTTATGAGTGAGCCGCCCTCACTTAGTAATTGTGATTCAATTTCATCAGATCGGTTGCAAGCATAAAATAGCATGCACAAGTCAAACCAGGAACTCCATGTCTAGCTTCTGTGTGTTATTTACTCCAACCCACTGCAATGAGCAAGTGGCAAAGGGGGGCAGGTGCGGATTTCGCTGGTAACAAAACTTCACACAGGTGACCCAAAGCAGTATTGAATATAGATTACTTCCTATACTCACCCGGTTTTAATAGCCTTCGAGATGACCAAGCAGTCCTGTTTACAAAAGCTCTGCGTGCTTCATGAATGAGGACCGAGCATGAAAAGCCTGCTCTTGCGTATGCTGGCCGGACTACCATGCCTAGCAGCCTATCCCAACTACTACGGAGTCGGTCCTCTTTGAGAACGAAGGACCAACGTCATGGTCACAAGCCGCAGCTTCACTTTCAATCGTGTCGATCTTTATTCAAAGGTGTACGCGTCACATTGATGGTCAGATTACTGATCGGACCTCATCAACAGGAAGCTGCATGTTCGATCGGCGAACCGGTCTCCCCACCGATACATGCGTGTTCGTTCCTGATACGGAGACCACCGCAAAGGCTTCTATCATGTTTGCCCAGTATCTAACATCAGTAAGCTTTTCAGTTTCTTTCTCTTTAATTACCTGGTAATAATAACTCCATACATGTAAGTGTGAACGATACCAGCACATTACGTGTATAATCGGAAGTTTAGAAACTGGCACATAGTGCAGTGGTAGACTAGTTGCGGTCTTTGTGGTCTTGTTTCACTAAAACCTACAGCCAACTATTATTATTACATCATACTCATGTATAGCAGTACACCTAAGTAACACATTTATGCTATCATCTCATGAAAGTATAAAATAACCCTTGTCATTGTCTGTAGGTGGTCTCTTTTTGCTCCACTGGAGAGCAAGATTTGGGACAGATTCTTCATGATAATATGGCTCCAAATAAGATGAACCGAATCTGCCAGAAGAGTGCTTGGGAAGTTCTCAGATCACTACCAGAGTTCCGTAAGTGATTATGAGTCATACCGTTGAAGGCAGGCTGATCATGTTCTGTCACTATTATGTCATGTGGTGATTCCATGCACCACATGGTTTTGTAATTATGTTTAAACCACGCCTTATTCCTAATGACCCACTGCACTATAAAAAGCAGTGGTCAACCTATTATCACTCTCTGTGTCTCACATCCTTCTCAACCAATGCCATTAAATATCTTGGTCAGCAAAGAAGAGTTTACTCGCTTGCTTAAATAGACTGAAGCCTTCCAGGCACAGAGACCTTCCGAAATAGACATCACACATCATCAGGAGCACCACACATTGGGTACCATAAACATTGCAATCCCTGACATTCATGGTGGGATGGTATGGTGTTTTGGTGGCTTCCTGTTGCTTTCCTCAAGATCCGCATTTGGGGTTAACCGATCTACGCCATTTGTTAGCACATCACCCGCCGAAACTTGGCTGCTCTTCTTGAGAACGGATAGATGGGTAATAATCATGGAGTGATCCTGACCCTTATCCAGTGGTTGGACCTCCATTTCTTTTAACACGGTGATCTGGAGCCGTGCTTGCAAATTAGAGTGGAAAGCCTGTACCAAGGAAAAGTACTACTATCGCAACAAGCCTCAGGCTTTGAGGGTCAGCTAAACAGGTGGTCTAGTGCCCAAGTAGAACAATAAGTAAACTTTACTTTCTTTTTCCAGAGGATCCACTAGAAAACGTCAGTGGGAGAGCCACGCCCGATCCTGAATTCAAGATAATACACGACTACTCTGCCTTCAAACTGAAAACTACAACCTCTGCCCCTACAAGAGTCCCGCCAACAACCGCTGCTCCTACCACTGCTGCTCCAACAACGGCTGCTCCAACAAGAGTCCCACCTGCAACTGCTGGTGCTGTCAGCACAACCATCGGTGAGGAATCCGACCCTGAGGTGCCCAGAAGGGAAGACGTTGTCTGCCTCGTATTGGACATTTCTGGTAGTATGAATGTAAGTCTTCACTCATATCGTATCGTAACGTAGCGTATTGTATTGTATCATATCATATCATATCATACCATATCATATCATATCATATCATATCATATCATATCATATCATATCATATCATATCATATCATATCGTATCATATCATATCGTATCATACAGAATCAAAGATTGGTTACAAAAACTCTAATCTTTCAGATAAATTATATGATTGATCTTCTGTCACAAGAAAGCATAACAGGGGGGGGGGTTGGCCCCGCAAAAACCATTTATTGTACTTACTGCAAACCTATTATATTCAACTCCACCTCACTTTGCAGACTGACAATCGAATCGGTAAAATGGGAAGTGCGATGTGTAATTACATTCGTAACTATCTCGAAGATGGTACAACAGTGGGCGTAGTTAATTTCAACTCCAACGCCGTGACCGCCGCAACCATGACAAGAATTCTTGATGAGGCCACTCGAGATCAGATGATTGGCTCTTTGCCAACAATGGCTGGAGGAGGCACCAGTATCGGTGGGGGACTTAGCCTCTGCGCTCAGGTAATTCACTAAGTATGATGAAGTGTTCTGATGGAGCACTAGACGCCTTTGTTCATGGTAGAGAAGCATATTGTATATTTCAACGGTTTCCTCGAATATTCGATGCCCTATTGCCATCATTAAACTTGCTCCATATACACTAGTTTAGCAGGCGAAGGGGTGATTATTGATTGTCAATTAGTGGAATAGTTGATCAATTTTAGACGGGAAATTTAAAAATGGTCAGGGGTTCTTTCCTAGTGGTGCTCAAACCAATGAGTTCCTGCAATTCAAAGCTAGTTTACCAAGGCTTTAGAATTGTGGTTCTTTTTGTACCGGACTGAACAGACCACTACCACATGCCAAATTCAAGGGTGCTGACCAGCTGCTTTCAACTCTCCCGACTACCGCATATACGCGTATACCAAACAATAGTACAACGCCTTACCCACATATTTATGTGAAGGCATGGCAGCAATGTGTACGGTTTATGGGTGCATTAATGGGGCGCTGATTTAAACTATCATTTCACTCAGACACTGTGGCTGTGATCCTTCGTACCACCAGATAATAGTTATGTATGATTGTATAGTATCCAAAACATGTTAATATTTACAGCATCTCATACACACAGTGAAACTGTTTGGGATAGATTCAAATTACCAACTAGCGCATGTTGGTAAACACGGTCCCTTAGCTCAAACCCATAGAAAAGCAAATAACAAATTTACTCAGTTCAAATCTACGTCAAATCTTTAATTTTTACCTTACCCATTGGGCAGAATTTATGATCAAGGTAAAACAAAATCATTACAAAAACAAACAGGTCAATTTCTGTCAAGTCGAAGCAGGAAATGATATGATGCCAAAATACTGTCACATCCTGCCTGCAGACAAAACAGGAAAATCAAACTGGGCCATGCATCGCTCGATAAAACATTTATCACATGCAAAAAATGAACCACAGTTTGCTTTAATCGTAAAATTTACAAGCTCGTGTTTTAGGTATGTAAAATTCTGATTTAATATTCTTTGAATTGAGGTTTTTAAAATTGCACCGTCACTGTGCTTAACTATTTTACCAAAATAAACTAAAACTGAATTGGTTTAAGGTAAGGGAAAATTGTACAAGCCTCAGCCCCACTAGCTTATCAGGGATGATCGCGGTACAACAGCAAGACACAGGGCATGACAGTTGGAGGTCATTGTCCTGAGGGGAGCTGATTGGAGCTTTATACATATATCCCCCACCTCGGCTCCTCTCAATGAGAAGATAAAGGTAGATCTGTTGAGGAAACCGTTATCCAGTGGATACTTGCATGTAGATGCTACATGATCACAACCCGGAGAATGTCAGGTCATCAAGGATATTTGTACTCAGTGATGGACAGGAGAACGCCAGTCCCTATGTCAGCGAGGTACTGCCAGGTGTCATTGATATGGGAATTACCGTGGACACCATCGCATACAGGTAGGTAACTTCTACCATGGAAGTGGGATACCCATAGTTACTCTCTCTGGGTGGCACAGTCTCCTAATACCACACCCTTGGAAATACTGAGTCAAAGACCTAGCAGGCCCTTTTCTGCATCACACCTGACACTGGTCAGGATACAAAAGAAGAACTGGGGTGTCACTGTGGTGTGTCTTTCGGTTCTAAATCTTTGAGACCCATATGTATTCTCATGTATTTCAGTCAAAATGCGGACTCGGTTTTGACTGAAATTGCTCAGTCTACCAATGGCTACTCCTTCTACTTCTCTGGTGCTGAAAATTCTACAGCAATGCAAGACGCCTTGCTGGCTACAATCGAACGAAGGCGAAATAAGGAGAGTCCAGTAACTGTGAGTAGTTATACTTCCTGTTTAGAATCATTTAGGGGTTGGTTATAAGCCAGTGGTCGGCCACCCTCAACTTCGCAACAGAGATGTTCTGAAGCGAGACCTCCAGAATTTTGATCTCTCTGCTTAAGACTAGACTGTGACCTCTAAAGAACGAGCTGGCTGGCATGCCTTCCATCATCGAGGTGCTACGTTGGGCGTTGAATGAGAACGAGATAAGAGAAGGTCATGACAGACGCCCCTATTACCCCTTTAGCTTGGTAGCTAATCAGAAATTACTGACATCGGTTCAAACCATGCAGGTGTATAATTTCACATTCTACCATTCGTAAGGTGAAACTGCTAGTATAGGTAGGGATTGACATAGTGACACTGCACTACAAAAATCAGCGGCTAAAACTTCCTGAATATTTTTTCTGTTGCGTTTGAGTTGTATTGTGTAAGTTGCCTAAGAAAACTGTTGCGATCATTTATTTTCATTATAGGGTACATGCTAGCTAGTGTGCTGTGTTTATTACTAGTTTGGCCCAACCCATAGAGTGCCAAGCAGCAAACCTCAGGCCATTGGCTTAGTGTTGCCATCTATGAATAACGGAAGAAGAATTTATTTCCACATATGTTTACAGTTATTGAGTGGTGTGACCATTTTGGCAGTCGGTGAAACTATCCAGAACACGATCTCATTGGATAGAAGCATAGGCCGTGATACCAGGTTTATCTTCACATATAATAACAATGTGAGAATGACGATTAATACAACCAACAATGCTACAGTCACTGTCATTCAGGACACAACCTTCAACCTGTGGACTGTTCGCATCCCAGGTATAGTGGTAAGTAATCCAGTGCTATTGTTGATTTATTTGGTGCTGAGAGGGAGCACCTGGCTCTTCTGAGAGCTGGTGCAGTAGGTAAAGGTGGTGGGGAAGAGGAGTGGAACCCCACCTCAGTTACACCGTTGTCAGTACAGGTTCACTCTCTAACAGTCAATTCCACCACACTGCCATTGGCTTAGGGTCAGACTCTCTGGAGCAATTCGACCAGTTATAATCCTGATATGATTTGTTGTCACAGACAGGCGATATTATATACGAGCTGACGAACCTTCACAGTGATATCGAGCATGTTGTGACCTCAGTGACCTCAAGGACAGCGGTACCTGGTGCTGACCCGATCACAGCCACCGGACGAATGAGTGTGAATCAACTTACATTTAGTGCCACATCAAAGGTAAAACTTGATTCGATAATTTTATTTTACATGCTAACTTAACAAGACCATCAGGTCCATGGAAATCGAAGGTTCTACTTTGTAAAAACAAAAGCACCTTGGAGCTTTGTTATGAAATGGTCCACAGGACAAATCATGCTCTTTTCAGGTCATAACCATAGTCTGAAACTTTCTGGCTTAGTAAAAAAAACAGGATTTTGTTTTTGCCTTTTTCCTATATGACATCTTCACTGCCAGTTTCATGGTGAAGCTGCCATGGTTAGATATCTTCACTGTCAGTATTATAAATGGTGAAGCTGCCGTGGTTAGATATCTTCACTGTCAGTATTATAAATGGTGAAGCTGCCAGGTTAGATATCTTCACTGTCAGTATTATAAATGGTGAAGCTGCCAGGTTAGATATCTTCACTGTTAGTATTATGGTGAAGCTGCCATTATTAGATATTTTCACTGTCAGTATTATGGTGAAGCTGCCAGGTTAGATATCTTCACTGTCAGTATTATAAATGGTGAAGCTGCCAGGTTAGATATCTTCACTGTCAGTATTATGGTGAAGCTGCCAGGTTAGATACTTCGAGGAGCTCATACAATGGTAGCTCCTCATGACGGGGATTTGAACCATTGAGCTATACGCGCTATCAACATATTTATCTGAAACCCTAGATTAATTTGGATTAGCTAGAGACTGCGGAATAGTTATAAGTTATAGAGTTATCCCACTTTTTTCTTTAATACAGGTGAATGTGTACACAGATGTGTATCAGGGTCTGGTACCTGTGCTCGGGGTAGATGTTACTGCTGTACTTGAAATGCCATCTGGAAGTGTCTTCTACTTGGCACTCTATGATAATGGAGCAGGCAAGTTATCCACCTTCTGTTGCTCCCTAACAATCAAAGCCGCAAAATAAACTGTCAATAACCATGAATGTTTTGCTACAGCGGTGACCGCGCAGGGGCCGCTATAAGCATCAAGACATGGGCAATGCTAGGCTGTTCCCACTAGCGGTATCCAGTCCACCAATACTAAGAGGATTTCATTGGTGTCCCTTATCTGCAAGGCGTTAACCTCAGCGAAAAATAGAAATCGTGTTAGCGAAGAGTCATGTTGGTTTTTTCAAGACTATAGAGTCATCATCGGTAGAATGTCAGTTGTCGTCAGTCATTTAAACAGCAACTTAACTCAAAAGACTTTCAATTCTCAAATGTGTCTTGTAAATTTACTTCAAGTTTCTAATAATCACCCCAGTATTCATTACCTAGGTGCTGATTCTACTCGAGGTGACGGTGTTTACAGTGGCTTTCTTCTCTCTAACCAGTTCTCTGGGAATGGTTACTACAGCATGAAGGTATGACATGGTTTGAGTAATGCTAAAGAAGGTTCACACTTGTGATGCTGGATTTGGATCGCAGAGGCCTACCCGTTGAGCATCTATTTTGTTATCAGTGAGGTCTGCTCCATAGAGAGGGTTACTTTATGACTGGGCTCAGTGTGGGTTGAGATACAAATTCCAAGCGGGTACAAAGGGTCACAATTTTGAATGAAACAATTGGTCCTCAACCCAGTGGACTCACTTTCCTGTAAGGTCCTTCCAATTAGGCATATTTTGTGACAGTGGGAGAAAGCAGTGCTAGTGCACCTGACTTAAAATCGAAAGGTCGTGGATCTATGCTGGGTTCTTATTCTTCTGGCGTAGAAACTCTGCTTAACAGGATGGCCAGGTCAGGCCAAGTCCTAGTCGCGCACATGCTGTGAGAATGAGCTCCTCACACAATTCCGAGCTCCTACTGCTATAGTAGAACAACAAATAAATAAATTCTAAAAAAGTTCCCTTTACCATGATGAGGGCAACACTCTGTGACCTCATTTTGTTCTCGACAGCATCAGCAAGTAACATTGGTGCATGGTACAAAAATGTCCTTCTACAGATTCTGGTGAATGGGACAGGTACATTGACTGGAGGTCAGTTCTCTGGCGCCCGATCTCGAAGCTGCAATGTTTGCAAGAAGGAAACTGGCACTGCTGACACTGGACCTATAACTAGGAGTGCTTCTGGTATGCTATCAACATGTCATACATCATATCTTCCGTTATTTTTCCCATCCTGACCAGTGGCACCAGAGAAGCACAAGAGGAGGCCATTAGTAGGCTGCATGAGCTATTTCAATCAAAACCGAGTTCGCATTCTTCCTGTTATACACGAGAAGAGTATAATAGATTGCTCCAAGATACCAAGCCAGCCAGTTAGCACGCGGCACCAAATGTGCCTGAAACAAACCCTTTTATTATTTTCTTTCATATTCTAACCAGTGTCAAGGGTCTACAGAAATTTGTCTACTGAGTTTTTGACTTAACAATTCCCAGGGTGCATCATTAGAGGACTTTCTATTTGCACCCACCCACATGCTTCATAGAAAGAGTTACTCTATGGTGGTCCTTCTTTTCTTCAATGTTGTGATCCAACACTAAAGAGGGTGCTCGAAGGACCAGGAATCTAACCGTGGACCCTCGGTTCAAACCCCATGCAGTACACCACATGTCCACAAAGCCATCACTTCATCTCATCATGTCATATTAGAAGATACAGTTCTATCCCTTCTTGTGACAGAGTTTCCGAGTTCTCGTCGCGACGAGAACTCGGATGGCACACAAAAATTAGTAAGCAAATTGCAATACACTATTGCAGGCGGTATGTTTTTGCTGGATAGCTTTGACCCTGACATAGCTGCTCAGGATAACTTCGCACCGCAGCAGATTCGTGACCTTGACCTGCTACAAGCCATCTATGGAGAGGATTATATCACACTCGGGTGGACGGCACCTGGAGATGACCTTGATTGGGGAACAGGTAAATAAATGGCTTTTCGGACCTCTCTTTTAAAGGACACCTTGCTGGAGTGTTTTCAAAACCGAAATCTTGATAATCTAGATTGAAGAGTTCATAATTGGGATTAGTGGTAGGGACGGTAATGTAGTTATGCGGGAAAGCTCAGTGTATGGTAGGTAGACTGCTGGATTCTCAACTGTGAGAACCTAGGTTCAAATTCCCGGTAGCAACGGATTACGGTTGTGAATATGAGTTCATTATATTAATCCTAGATTCAAATAAAAGCAACCTACACTATGAAGTGGAGTATTGATGTAGATCCTCTGGCTCATGGTGCTCTATGCTGAGTCATCACTGGTGAAATAAACGAGCATCCAACCCGGTAGCTTCACCATAGCAGTGAAAATATATAACGTATTTCTTACAGTTGCTGGTTATCAAGTTAGAGTTTGGCATGATTCTACTTTGGGTCTTACTAACATCACTGAGTTGCTTGTACCGCCTGTACTGCTCCATAACGGTGGTAACTGGACCCATGCTCTCCCAGCAGGACAAAAACAGAACCTCACCATTGTGACCTGTGAGTATTATCCGGTAGTACCCATGAACTTTAATCCTGGGTTAAAATGACCCAAGCTGATAATTATAGTTACATATACAGTCCAATTATCACTGACACACATACAGCTGCAGACATGTGTATGAAAAGCCACCATAAAAAGCAGTCACAAAGACACGGTCAAAAAGTCACAAACACTCTCGGTCCGCTTCACTCAGACACAGCCACAGTTACATACACTGGCACAAAATCTAAATTCAAAGACAATCCTAAATTTAGGGTCAATGGTAGACAGCCCTCTTCTGAGCGGTTGTGTTATATTTTACGCCTGAACCAAATTGTCCAGAAAAGTAATGGGATGGCGGGATAGCTCAGTGACTAGAACATTTTGGATGGCTGGATTGCTCAGTGGCAAGAGTGTTTGGCCCAAGATCTTGGATTCGAAGTTTGTTCATACCAGACTCCCACTGTGAGTGTGAGCTTCTCAAATAACTTCCAGCTTCTGCCGCTCCAGAACAGGACGTGGGCTTAGGATCACAATCCGCTAAATAGAATGAATGAGTGAAAAAATACATGTAAGTAATATAAAACAACGCCTTTACGCTTATGATTTTAGCCGCATTCAATGAGGCGTTCTTTTCACTGGACCCAGACACTATGGAAGAGGAGCTGGATACATTCTTCTTCCGGGTTCGTGGCATTGATGCATCAGGAAATGTAGGAGAGTGGTCTAATGAGCAATCAGTCTCTTTCGTAAACCCGGCAGATTATGAAGAGCTGGTAAGAAAGCATCATCACATTATACATGGATTCCATCAGTGACCCAATAGCTTGTTTTCAGGATGGTCAGTGGTTTGTCTCCTAGAGTTGGTACTCTGAGTGGGCCTCTTTTATGTAACGTCACTATCCAACTTTGATCCTCTGCAGTAACTGGTTATTGGTCAACTCTGACAGTCATACTTGGCCTTTCATAATACTACATGCAGCGTTCGAGTTTGGCGGCTGGTTCAACTACGAGTGACATAATTTATTTTCCTACACAGTAAATGATCATGTCAACTCTCCTTTTACAATCACGTATGCAATTCTTTTAGGTTGTTGTCACAACTCCAGCCAGTGCCCAACAAAAGAAATGGTGGATTGGCCTAGTTGTCGGGCTAATCTTATTTGCCATTGGTTTGGCTGTACTTATTGTTGTCTTGCGCATCTACCTGAAGAAGAAAAGAGTGGTCAAACAGGTTGACTCAGAGATGTCGACTGGGTGAGTCATGCAAATTCTGTCATCGTCTATCGTTCTCGAAGAGGACCCACATCATCATGGGCTATGGCTGGTTCAGACTACGTCGATGCATCCTCGAGTGGCTGACCACTTCAATCCAACCTGGGCTCCAAATGTGGCAGTAGTGAGGGGGGGATGCCGGAGTGTTAAGGGCGCATTTCTTACGAGCAGCTCTTTTTGATTTAGCTAGCACAATACGCTTTTCCTCTGCAGTTTTAGCACCTGTTGATACATTATTGGGTAAAGACAATTGAAGGCGATCCCTATTGCCAGTAACAGCATGCCCATAGAGAGGAGGGGAGGATAATGAGCCTGACTGATCATTCTGTAGAGATTGGTCCAGAACAAAAAGTGAGCCATGATCAGTTTCCGCACCAGGGTGCCGCAAAAGAACATGTGTCTGGCAGCATCAGGAAGGGAACACGGGTCTGCGGGTGCACGGCCTAGCACGCTTACAGCTACGCCAAGGTTCAAAGTGCTCTACCACTGAGCAATCCTCCTATCCCCAAAAACTACTGGGAACCTTTTATTCTGCATACATACTTAGTAACTAAGAGATGAAGGGCATCGCCCAGTGACATAGAGGAAAATCTTTATGTCACTGGCATCGCCTTTGCTAGGACCACAGGATTTTGCATAACTATTCCGAGGACAGGCAACTTATGTTAGCCTCTTCAATGTCCGGTTATGTTACAGCGAGCTCAAGGAAAATGAAAGTCAAGCAACGACAACGCTACAGAGACCCATAACGCCATCTACACCAATGGGAAAGCTGTAACTCTCCAACTAAATAGAGCTGCTGGTTAAAAACATCCCAACCATCACCAGCTGAGAGTCATCAGACTGCTAATCTCTAGGCCAATCTATGCAGCCTACTCAAATAATTGTGTTAATGAAACACACAGCCTTTATGTTTTTTATATTTCACAATTAGTTTAAGTGTTATATTCTTTTCTCTGCGGAGTTTCTCTACTCGATTCTTTTCATGGTTTACCTCCAAGTTACATAATAAAATGATAGAGTTTGTAAGGTTCAAGCCATAACAGACACTGAATGATGCAACGATGTATCAAGCAATCTATCAGTCAATGTCAAGCAATATACCAGTCTGGAAGTCCAAATAACAAGGCGGACACCACATTTATAAAAAATAATTATACAAGATTGATAGAGCTTTCCGACCATTACCCATAGTGTTCTAAACAAACTAATAATACAGTAAAGAACCAATTTGTACCAGTAATGGTGTAACTGAGGCGTGGTGCCACTCCTTTTACTCATTACCTTCACCTTCCCGAGCTCTGAAGAGAGCCGGGTACCCATTCGCTGCTGGGAGAAAGGATAGATTGCGA
>Ga0224511_10000620_pt1 | contig 17930 bp, 17 predicted proteins | sample SF_May12_sed_USG_2_FD_169988 | JGI IMG/M metagenome (GOLD analysis project Ga0224511, IMG submission 169988) | Sediment microbial communities from San Francisco Bay, California, United States - SF_May12_sed_USGS_8_1 | ecosystem: Environmental > Aquatic > Marine > Sediment | place: USA...
CGTGCCGCTCCAAGTGTAGCGTAATCCGTTTTCCCAGCCACTCCGAATATCGGACATTGGGGCACGCGCCGCTGTAGCCAGGTACGTTTTGCGAAAGGCTTAGCATTGGCTGGTATCGGCACCCCTGTTGAACTAGACCCCTTCTCAGAAACTAACTACGTTACGTTTCCTTCGAAGGGGTGATAAAATCTGATCTAATTACTAGAATTTAGTAACCTAATGATCTTAACTCCCTCATCACATCGAGTAGAACTCAAAATCGAATATAAGATTGGAGAAAACTTAGAGGCGTTATGACATGGGCAAAGGTGTCTTCACTTGTTTGTAGATTCTGAAGCCTACCAGGAACAAATGGGCCCAATACCCAGTTCAAATGGAAGCTTAGATATAGCCTTATCCAATGCGCATGCCTAGAGCCCTCTGCGACGTACTTTTCAGACCGTCGACGCACCAGAATTGGCCTCGAGATAGGAAATTAATGCAGAGCTGTTGATGTTTGCATTGATTTCTCCGATTACGCACCGATGTTTGAAGAATGCGTTTGCAGGTGTATACTAGATTTATAGTTACACAGGTCAGAGTAGAGAAACCGTGCAACAAAAATATAGAAATAGGATTTCAGAGCGCAGTTTTTCACCTCTGTCAATGAGCGTTAGTGCCATTATTGCACAATTATAGAGGGCCGAACACAACGGCCTCTATTTAGGGCTAGGGTAAACCGGCAAAGCACTCTTATAACTTACATTTTCTCCAATCTCACGTTCAAATTTGAGTTCTACTCAGTGTTATAAGGGGGTGAAGATCACTAGGTTACTAAGTTTTAGTTATCAGATCCCATTTTATTTCTGTTTGGGCCATTTGGGTCATAGTTATTCGAATGACCGATGTTCGGTTTGTGAAAAAAGACCACTCGTTATCGCTTCAATGAATGCGGAGTTGTCTCCCTTTAAGAATGAGGAACACAACTCCGAAAAGCGTTGACCATCGACCGTGTCATAACCCCTTTAAGTTATAAGAAGTGCTCTGTTTTCCCTAGCCCTAAATAGTATTTTTGTTGAAGATTTTTTCTATATTGTTTTGTGTAACTACAAGTCTAGTGTGCACCTGGAAGAGGATTTTCGAACATCAGCACGTAAGCCAAGAAATCAACGCAAACGCCAACAGCTCGGGGTTAATTTCCTATCTCGGGGCCAATTCAGTTGCGTCGACGGTCTGAAAAGTGTGTCACTGAGGGCTCTAAGTATGCACATTGGATAGGGCTATACCTAAGCTTCCATTTGAGCTGCGCATTGGGCCCATTTGTCCATGGTAGGCTTCAGAATCTACAAACAAGTGAAGCCACTTTTGCTGATGTCATAACCCCTTTAAAGTGTAAAAACACCTCTGTTCGTTTACCAGATTCTGTCTATGAGGCAGAGACCCAGCAGAGCAATATCTCAGAGACCCAGCGGAGTGATCCCCTGGGTACCCCAGATACGCTCCCTTTCTCTGTCAGTCCTGTGAAGACACTCATTGCTGACAGACCTACTAGGAGTACATCTACCCCGGAACACTCTCCCCTTCCACATCACCCCTCTGATCGCTCGGATACTCCTACACCAGAGAAACCACACAATGTGTCAGCGGTCGCCGACCAGCTATCCACTGGCCAACTAGTCATTGAAATGCAAAGCAATCCAGCTGTGAAGCGCATACTGAATCTAGAGGACATTGATGCCAGGTCTAATATAGTACCATCCAGCACAGATACTACAATTAGCCTCAATGCCACAGATCGCTCATCACAAACACAACCTCAATGTTCAACCAGGTTATACCCTCAAGTACCAAATAGTAAGTACTTCAGACAATTGTTTTCATCAAACTGCATCTTCAAATTGGATGATTTTAACATGGAGTAAGCGCGCGTGTCTTTGACGGTCAAATCAAACAGAGTCAAAACATTGAGACAAACTCTAATCACATTTGTGGCCATCAATAGTTTTTACCTTGGCCGTGGCATTTTTAGCTTTACGCGAGGTACATTCGCCAAACTCAGAGTCAGCATAACTCCAATACCTGGCAATCGGTGGGGTTAATAGCAAGCGTTTGATACTTTGCAGTTCGTGACAGTTTGTCTAGTCAGGATACTGTGACCAGTCAGCCATCACAGCATCGACCACGGAAGCCCAATGGATCAGTTGTAAGTTGCTGAATCTGATATGCATTACCTGGTTTCTTTTGGCATGTTCAAATTAGGAAAATTACATAGGTTAGTTTTCTTCGATTAGATATTTGTTATTAAATTAACCGGAACTGAATATTATACCTCTGCAGACAGCTCTGTCACGATAGCGCAGTGACAGAATGAATTAATTTTACTGTCTGTACTCTCCGTGGGCCTGGTTCAATCCCCAGCAATGACGGAATATTTCAAGAGACCTTTCTCTGACTGGTCACACCCTGCCAACACGTCCTGAGCCAGCATGGCAGAAAATAGCATAATCTCCCCTCAATGACACCACACAGGAGGAAGGTCTGCGTCCAACCACGGACAGACAATGGCTTTAAAAAAGAATAGGGAAAAGGCGAATACATCTTACTGCTAGTAGTGATTCAAGACCTTCTAGCTCGACTACAACATTATTTCACATATTAACCCGATTTAAGCATGAACTCAGTCAGCGCATTAGCCAGATGGTCTGCATTGACTGCACAAATAGAATATTTGCGTGATAGCTCCAAGGCTAGAGGTCTTGGGTCAAGATCTTGGGTTCAAGTTATGGTTATTCTGAGCACCCACTGTGAGCTCCATCAATCATTTCTGGCTCCAACAAGCCTCAGGAGGCCCGATAAATAAATGGCCAAATGCTCAAGTAACAAAGTAAAGTATAATAATGACATCATTTTTGTAGAGAATGATAACTCCTGATGGGAAAGTTATCCGCTGCAGCTATGTCAATATTCACGTGTATAATAGTGCTGGAAATGCTGTATACTGTAATGAGGGGCCACAAATCTCTCCTCAATCTTCCCAGTCGTCCATGGGCTATCAGGCAGATGTCAGCTCGAGCGCTACAGCTAGTTCACAGTCTCAACCTAGTCAAGGTATACACAACACATAACTGACATGCTAAGTCGTTAATGTACTACTCGGACATTCTGCTCTCCTATATAACAGACCTTCTAAGACTGAGGTTTCTTGAATCAGCAGGAGCTAGGATTAGTGGTAGCAACTCAAACTTACCACAGGCGCCCTCCGTGACCGGGCTTCGAACACAGGTTCTCATTATCGCAAGCCCCGCTCTCTATCACTGAGCTATCCTGCTACCTTTATCATGATGGTGCCTGCTTTGAAGTGGTATATCTTTTTAGAATCTCATTTCGGTATGATTAGTGAAAATCAAATCATAGAACATTTGCAGAGAATTAAGGAAGATTCTACATGACATATAGTGATGGACATCTGTGAGCAAGGTGAACCCCAAACTGTACGTTCTTAGCTGGTGAACAAATGGTCAATTTAGTTCAATGGTGTTGTAGAACTAATCCTGAAGAAACACTGCAGTGCTGAAGATGTACTGTTTGTAAGTCCCCGAATTCCTCTCGAGAAAAAAGCAAGTTCTGCACCGCCAAAAAGTGAACCTAACAGTAAGTATCGACCATTCTAAATTGTTTTCGAACCAAAACTATCTTCATGATGGATTTATTGTATTTACTTGTTTACATTACCATTTACCAGACCGAAATGTTACATCACTGGCCATGTCTGTATTACCAAAAGAAAGTTATGCCAAACGTCAGTTCGGTGGTAAAACTGCTTTTTACCTTTTTAGAGTCACCCTCATTGCAAAGTAAAGCACGAAAACGAAAAAGAACCCTTCTCAAGTTGAAAAGAACCCTCCCCAAATTAAAATCTCAGGTGAAGCAAATGGAATCTCTGTAATAAATGCATATCATTATCTCCTATTGAGTATATGTTGACTTCCCAGTGTTTTTCACAGGTATTGTTAAAGTGGTTAAGGTTGTCCTTTAGCTAATAACTATGTGGGTAAGTGGTAGTTAGAGAGCAAACTTTTGCTGGCATCGGTGTAACGGAGGTGGGGTCACACTCCGCTTCCTTACCGCAATCCGCTTCCCCAGCTCTGAAGAAAATCGGGTACGTATTCCTCATCAAGAGAAAAATTCCCCGCCCAAGCCGTCTAGCACCCGGGGCCTTCAACGCCAGCGGCGAGCTATCTAACTGCTCAACCACAGCGCTTCCTCCTTGACCACTACGGAGTCATTTTATCTCCTTTTATAGGCCCTAGAGTTTCCTTCAATTCAGGCAGATGATAATGTCACACCGCTTGGTCTGTCCAATATCTCTTCCATCAACCCAACACCTGACACCGGAGCAGCTGTAGAGAATGTAGATACCGCCGAAGCTGACACTCAGGATGCTAGCGAACCAGAAATAAAGAAAATCAAAAGGTCTGTCTGATTTCTCTGTTTTTCTCCAGTTCAATCACCATTTAAATGAATAGAACCAACTCTATGGATATACCTAGAAGAAGCCCGATTGAAAGTTCCATTTCCCTTTTGAATAGTGCTTTATTTGGATTTTAGGTCCGGTTCCAAAGAGAACATAACCCCATCTAGAGGTTCTAAGAACTTGTCTGGTTCCAGGAATACCACAAAGAAGAGAGTTCGTCGGAAACCCCGGCTTTATAACAAGTAAGTAATGGTCGATGTACAACCGGAGAATTTAAACCTGATGCGTGAAGTATCCTGTTCTTTCATTTTTACCCGGTCCTAGTCGGATTGGACAGAATCTTGGTATTTCAGTATGCAGTTCATTTGAGGTCCACAGGATGTCCAACCCAGGAATATTTCCAGCCCATCTACTCTCACAGAATATGGTACTACCAAATACAATGCAACAGTCAATATGCAATTTACTTATTTCATTAGCCGAGTGCCTGTGTGTCTTGTGCATCAATGTGCGATGGGTTTTAAGGGAATGGGTTCATGGCAGCAGCACAGTAAATCAGTGAATACCGGTATATATTATAGCATGCCATTATCTTACTTTAGTCATGTCTGGTAAGATAGGATTATTGAGATAATCTTTATATAAATATATCATGTTATTTATTAAAAGGGTTAAGCCACGGTCGAGGGTAGACATACTTTCGGAGTTGCGTTTCCCATTTTTAAAGGGATGCAACTCCGCATTCATTGCCGCGATAGCGAGTGGTCCTTTTCTAAAAAGCGAGTATCGATCACTTGAATAACTATGGCCAGAATGGGCCAATTAGAAAGGAAATGGGATCTGACTACTAGAACTTGGTAACCTAATGATTTTACTCCCTCATAACATTGAGTCGAACTAGAAGCTAAACGCATTATTGTAGAAAACTGAGAAGTGAAACTTATAAGAAGTGCTTTGCTGGGTTTTGCCTTGCCCTAATAGAGGCTGTTGCGTTCGGGCCTCCATCATTGTGCAATAATGGCACCAACGCTCGCTGACAGAGGTGAAAAACTGCACTCTGAAACCCTATTTTTATGTTTGGTGCAAGTTTTCCCTATTCAAACTTGTGTAACTACAAGTCTGGTAAGCACCTGCTAGAGATATTTCCAAACATCAGCATGTAACCCGAGAAATCAATGCAAACGCCAACATCTCTATATTAACTTCCTATCTGGAGACCAATTTTGTTGCGTCGACGGTATGAAAGTGCGTCGCCGAGGGCTGTAAGTATGTGCATTGGATAGGGTTCCATTTTAGCTGGGTATTGGGCCCATTTGTTCATAGTAGGCTTCAGAATCTGAAGACAGGTGAAGACACCTTTGGCCATGGCTTAACCCCTTTGAGTCAATGGCTTATTTTCAGGGTGGTTTATGGTTTGTCCCATAGAGTTTGTTGGTTGCTTCAATCTAGATCAGTCTTCTTTATGTAGCGATGTCATTCAAATACGACGTGGGTGAGAGTACATAGTAATGTACAAACTTGGAATCTCCTGGTCTAAAGCTGAATGCGCTACCCACTAAGCCACCATTCAACCTGCTGGTATTGATCGTTGTAGAAGCAGAAGCACCCTACACCTTCCAGAACCAGACCAATCTTTGTCACCAATGCGTCCAAGCAAGGATCTGCCTGTTCCTTCTGTGGGCGAATTTGCTGCCGGAGCCAGGGTTGTTGCTTGCTGGCCTACTGACAATCACTATTACACTGGCAAGATAATCTCCAAGCATAATTCTGCAAAGTGAATTCTTTACGCCTTATCGTTACCTCTGGTCATGTATTTATTCTCAATTGATACGGTGTCATCCTGTACGCTTACAGGAGCGGAGCTTTGGTTTTGATGAGTGCTTTATGGGTGGTTTTGAAACATGAAATGGTATGTTACAGGCGCTATTACATGCGGAGTGTGCAGGTAGTAGGAATCAGAACCTACTCTGGCATGATAAATTGTTATGTTGTCCGAAAGATAGATTATCACCAACATGTTGCAAATTGAATCCCTGAAAGTTCAGCTGCACCTATCTGAGTGTCTCTTTTGCAGGTGGCAGGTTGCTTTCGATGACGGAAATAAAATATATGTCCGGGCAAAAGATATACTGGTAGTTAGCAAGATTCCAAGAGGCCACTCAGTTCTTGCTAAAGCCGATGAGGAGATATTGGATTATCAGCCAGCTCTGATAAAACACGCTCATGAGGATGGGTTTCTATACGAGATTCAGTTCACGGATGACCAGACTGAGAGTCAGTAAGTAATACGAGATATACTTTGAGAGAGACGCGTTGGCTGAGTGGTTAGAGCGCTTGTCACTGGTGTTGCAGGTCCTGGGTTCAAAACACAGGCTGCGGGAATTTTCGAAAACAAAGTTCACAGAAAATAAACTTAGAATTTGGCTGAAACCCAAAGCCAAATAACTCTCAACATGAGACTTGCAGCAGTCTTTTTTATACCATGTAATCAGAATTGTAGCTGTCGCAATCCTTAAATAATTAAAATAACTGACTTGCACCACATAAGAAACGTTAGTAGATTTAGACTCAGTATCCCCCTTTGCCGCTGTATGTTTACATCTCAACAATTAAATCAGAAGAGTCAATGCAACTATTGCAGGGTAGCCTCTGTTGATATCTGTCTGAATAAAGCCCAGTTTGAGTCTCTCAAGTTCCGGGTTGAAGCGCAGCGTAGCACCAGTAATGATTCGGAATCACAGAGCCAAGAAATGAGCTTCATGCCGAGTACTAATAATAATCAACCGTCTACATCTACCCCAACGCCTTACAAAAGACCAGGCCCCACGAAAGGTTTGTTTTATCATCTGGCCTTTCCGTACTCTTTGTGTGGATTGCAACCGCCATGCGTAGCATTAGTGTATTGTGTCATTTTGTTTTATGGTTGTAGTCTCAAAGGCAACTCTTATCTTTTCTGAAGTGCAGAAGTCCCCTGTAAAAAGTCGCCAACAAACAGCTGCAATTAACGGTACAGTATTCAGCATTCCCCAATGTTTGACCACCGCGAAACATTTGCCATACAATCACATTTAGGTAGGCAAATGCACTTCTTTGGAGACACGTTTGTTGTACCAAATCTTAAAACGATTACTAAGTTAGTTCAATTCCCGGCCGCGGCAGAGTATTTCAAGGGATATTTTGCTGGCACGCACACGCACACGCACCCACACACGCGCACGCACCCACACGCACGCACCCACACACCCACACGCACGCACACACGCCCACACGCGCGCACACACACACCTAGAGAGGAGATTGGCGCCACTTAGTTGTCACAAACCAACTGATACCAGGATACCAGGAATACAAAGCGATACAGCTTCTTCTGCCTTCAGGTCCCTGATGATCAACAAGGTCATGGGTCTTAATAGAAGTAATGGTAAATAATTTTATGCTAGAACTTTCTAACCAACATTTCAGTGGAATTTTACTAAATCCCGAGCATGCGTTACAGGTAGAATTGTTTTTAACTAAAACAGAAGATCCTCCCGTCTAAATATGATCACTTTCTATTTATTTTGTAAACAATTTTTACAGGATGTGAATCTTTTGGTTGCCCTATTGTCTGTATTTTTTTATAGTTTTTTGCCCTTGTGTACACACCCTTCTTAGTCAATGCATGACTTTGGGTTTTGGGTAATAAACTGAATTAACGAGACAAATATCGTGTTGCAGAGACGGCAGCAGTGAGCAAAGCCCTGCAGTTTGGCGTTAGTGCGACAACAAGCTGTTCGGTGTACCGGGGAAGAGTTTTCATGGTGACATGTCTGAAGAGAGACAAACTGGTTGATAGAGTAATGGACAGAGCTACTATCCAAGATGCTTCAGATACAGAAACTGATAACACACAGACAGAGACAGGCATGTACTAAGCACTTTCATCGGCTATATTTAATGTCAGTTTCAATCGGTCGAGCTTTCAGTTTAAACCTTTAGCACAGCCTTGCCTAGCCGCACTAACATCAAAGGCGACTTGGCATGGTTGTGATTGGCCGTAGCCGAAATGGGGACTCATGTTAGCATCAACGCACGACCAGGCCTGCCCAGCCAAGCATTCAGCCCGGGTGTACTCTGTATACGCAATTACAACAGTATGACAGGAGGCGTAAATTCGTTCACCGTGTTGTCTCCCTACGTAATGTTGTTCATTTGGGAGGATCACTTCTGACAAAACTAGGCTCAATGAGCTGTTTGCCCGGGCTAGCAAGGGTGTACACCCGGGATGAAAGCTCGGCCGTAAAAAGTCAGCATATCACAATAAATATAGTGAAAGGACAAAGCTTCAGTAACAAGAGTGGTCCTTTCCTTGATGTATCTCAATGCGGGCCAGTTGCCTTGGGCACGCACAAGGCTACATCTCCAAAACGTTCAAATTTCATTTCTTTGCATTTTCTCATAGTGAATAACCCCTCACACCACCCCTGACAGTCTGTCATCTGTCTGTAGGCGGTTATAGCCTGTTTCATCTCATATTCAACCTGTCAAACAGACTAAATTGATCAACATTTTGGCTCAATCCATCGCAACGATTACAGTCGGACCAAGTTGCAAAACAGGAGTTGTCTTCCCTTGGAAAAATATCTGAAAAGATAGCTCCAAATAACATGTTTGGCTCTTCGTTGGAATTGTCCATCCTTGCTAAAACATGTCTAGAACCCAAGCCAAAATTCCGGCCAAATGCTTGGCCATTTGAAATCGGTATCAGTGGTCCGTTCATGTGAATTTTCCATTGTGTCTGGTAGATATGGCTCGAGTGGTGGACCGAGATCAGATCTGCGCCAAGATAGAAGCCCTGGGTGGTGTCGTCATTGATGAATATGATGTGGATACGGTAAGTTTTTTTGTGAAATGCCGTAAACATCCAACATCCTCAGTCTTAAAGGGGTTAAGAGATGTCCATGGGTGACTTCACTAGTGTTCAGATGCTGAAGCCTACCAAGAACAAATGGGCCCAAGACTCTGTTCGAGTGGAACCCTAAATAAAGCCCTACCAATGTACATAGAGGCCTGTTCATGCACTTTTCATTTCGTTATTTGTTTATGTAAAAGCCTTTTTAGCTATCGCTACAATGAATGCGGATTCGCATCCCCTTAAGGATGTGGAACACAACTCCGACAGTGCATTGAGTTTTTAATGCGCCGTAACCCATTAAATATTAACATTATGCGCTTTCAATGCATGACCGACGTATTGCAGGTTGCTGAAGCAACTCACAGCTATCTGATTTCTGCTGCCTTCCAAAGGACTGTCAAGTACCTACAGTGTCTTGCTGCCAACATCCCCCCAGTCAGCTATCAGTGGGTGGAACAGTGTTACAGAATGAACCAGCTTATACCCATTCAGGACTATCTCTTACCAGCCGGTGTACAGATCCATAATGGCCAAGTCTTGGAATGGTGGGTTGTGTTGCTTCACATTCACAACTCCTAGAATCCTTAGCTTTTGGGTGGACTGTCTATATAACATAACGGTTGCCAAACCAAGTAATAATTGTATGAATAAAATTCTACTTTTCAAACATACCTTTCTGATAGGGGCCTAAGGCAGGTGTGTATGGATTACTCGCATTAACTATTACAGTTTCAGTCAGTATAATACTTGGCCATGCTTGCTTTTTACGTTCATACACCACATAATTATTCCCTGTGGGGGGTTGTAGAGTTTGCTCCCTGGTTAACAGGGAGACTGTGTTTGAGCTCAGGAGTTGTCACCACCATTAACTTTTCCCGCGACTCGAACCCAAGACTCACTGCATGCAAATGGTGTATTCTAACCACTAAGCCACAACTGCTCCTAATTTGCTATGCATGAACCAGAGAACAGAATGTGTTAACTACTTATGATATTTCAGGGCACTGCGTGGAACCTCCAAGCCCTTTAAAGATAAAGTTATTTTGATTGGTGCTGATAACAAGAGTAACTTTCATTCCCATTGGAAGTCAATCTTTCTAATCGCTGGAGCCCATCTTGTGCCCAGGGCCTCTGCGAATTCAGGTGAGTTCTGTAGTCATGGTATAGTAGGCATATGCAGGCCCCACAAAAATGTTGCATACTGAAGCGCCAACAGAACCATTACTTGACTTGTAATTATTTAATCACATGTGATCTTAGTAACTACCACTCGACTGATGACCCAACTGCAGTTTTTCAAGTCATGGAAATCGCAAAGTCCCAGTAAGATCAGGTCCTTTGGCCGGCGGGGTGTTTTTCCAATATCGGCCTTAGGCAAGCCTGTCACTCCAAATTACTAGCAGGGCTAAGTGATTAAGAATCAAGATCACTCCACGGATGTCAAAGATCCACTTCTCCGTTCTCGTTAAGCGTAGCCAAATTGTCGGTTGGTGGTGTGCAAACAAACGGCCTAGGTTGACTGACCCCAAACTCTCAGGACCAGCCATTTAGTCCTGTAGCTGGTGCGTTACACCGAATCCGCTGTCGATGAGTGAAGCAGGCCCTTGGCATAGCTCCCACTATGCCAGCCCTGCTCATCCTGCAGTGTTATAGTCGAAATAATGACTGATGCAACAGCAACAAAATCTAAGCCTCTTGTTTAATCATCTCATGTTCTGTTGTTTTACCAGGTATACATCCAGATTACATGCTGGTAAGCCCAGACAGCTGTCCAAAGCATCTACTAAATCATGCTAGGAGAAGTCAGGTGCATCTTGTAACCCCCGAGTGGGCTGTGCAGAGTCTCATCACATCCTATCTGCTTCCCTCCGATGGCCATCCAGAATTCATGCCTTCGTTTCTTAGTACGGAATCTAACTTGTGATGTATTTTTAATTAAGCTTATAAAGATTTATTTTGGTGTAATATCAGTATCACCAATGGATCTTTCTCACCCTTCCAAATATACTAGATGTTCTCATTTAGTAGATTGACAAACTGCAGTATTTGTAATGAACAAGGTTTATTTTTGTTTTACTATCAGAATCATATCTTATTTTATACAATATAAGTAGAATAAAAATATATAAATCTTTTCATCGATCGTTCATAGGTCTTTGTTTATAGAGACGAGTAACTAACTCATTGTATATTTCTCTTTCGCTTTCTGTGCTGAATTCTCTTTCAATCATTATCTTGGCGTTTTTAACTATGCCTCTGACATCTTCATTCAGGGCTTTATCTAGCAACTCTATGAATCTCTGCAAGACATCCCACTCCATTTATTTATAAAACGACTGCTAAATGACATGGGAGATTTCAGGACTTGCATGTGAAAAACCACATGGGTGACGGCTGGCTGGAAGCTATGAGAAACTAAGCATTAAACAAAGGATCCCTTCCATGAAGTTAGCTTCTCTAAGGACCGTGCAAGTGCAAGCAGAAAGGCTCCTGGTGACGCGCCCTGAGAAGCGCTGAGTCAAAGACTCAGTCGGTCAAGTTCTGCAAACCCTAGGATATGATAGAAGTACGTCTGTCACTTGTCACAGTCAGTTTGTTTGTAACTAACCTGAGGACTATTGTAAAGATATCCATTGTATCCTGGCGTGATCAATGCTCTGTTACCTTCTATATCCCTCGCTATGACTAACGTTTCAAGGTAGAAAGCCTGCACAATAAATGAGGTTCCATGATGGGTCACTGTCATTCAATGCATTCATCCACCGTCGGTACCCATATGATGTCGATGCATTCATCCACCGTTGGTACCCATATGATGTCAATGAAAAAGATAATCCATGTAAAATTATCAAAGTGATTGACGCGAGCAGTCACCGTTGATAATAATATCACATTTGAATGCCAAGTGTGCTATTTTCCATAGCTGTGACCAATGAGAGGGCTAGTTTGACTGCCAGGGTTGACAAATGACATTTTTTATCCCAGTTATTATGAGAGACTTAGTTCTGGAAACAGAAGGCACAACAGTGCTCAATAAAAGACCAAGTTTGCTGCATGCACCGATACCACATTCTGTAATTATCTTAGGGTATTTACATTTCCGCGCATATAAGCATCATGCAAAGGTCAAGGGGTTCTTTCATTGGTGACTGTGTTATCCAGCTATATGAAATTATAATTGTGATACTGATGTTTTGTCGCAGTGTCACGAGATAGTCACTGATTAGTGTTTTAAATAATTCAAAACCGGGCGTATTGAATCCTGACCAGTTTAGTTACCTCTAAGATAGCAGCAGACATCCCTTCACTAATAGATGAATTAACCAAGACGTCTGCCTGTTGAATTGCAGCATGGCAATCAGACAGACTGAGGTCTCCAAGATAGATCACTCCGGCTTTCAGACTCGAAAGAAACTTTTTCCCATATTCTTCATCTAACTACAAATTATACAGCACACATGTTTTTGTAGGATCGGGCCGACCTGAATGCTAAATTATGCATTGAACAAGTTTGTCATCACATGTACTTACAATTGGACCAATGATGCAAAATGTTGCACCGTTGTTGCGTTTCTCGCGCCAAGCTAAAAGAGAAATACAGGGTTATATTTTAGGCGTCCGTAATCTATGCCTTTACCTAATAGAACTTGACCGTACTTGAACTTGCACATATAAGTCCATGATATTGACTTACCATGAAATGCATATAACAAGTGCAGTGGGTCTTTTATCGGCCGTATTCCCGCAACCAGGACCACTACTGTCTTTGGTTCATCAGAGTATAGCTTGAGCTGGTCTTGCAGACAGTATTCCGGCGAAGGCTTGGTAACTACACCTGTACCACAAGGAAAAACAAATATATAGGAACGCATGCTCCGCTGAAGAGAAAACCACACTCTTTAACCATTTGGGTAAAACATTACTACCATAGTCTGGACTAGAGGATTTTTGGCGACAATAATATAAAACAATAATAACACCATGAATACAAATTAATTAGATATTTTCTCATTGACCATTTCTCTCTCACCTTGAGGTATGATCTCAATCTTATTTTCATACTCTGGCTATAATAGAAACATTCAAGTGTTAAGATCATCTTATTTTACATGTACATGAAGGTCATCACTAACCCAATGGTTTGTTTTTAGAATAGTTCATGGGTTTTCCCATAGGATGGGTATCTTATGGGCGGGGCTCTTTTATTTGACATAGGAATCCAAATATGACGAGGGAAAGCACAAACTTGGAATCGAAACTGAACCAAAAAGTCAGACGCGTGGTCCTTTTGTTGTTCAAAATGGTATCACAGAATATCTATCAAAACACTGTGAGCAGTCATGGATTAGTGGTTAGAATACCTTATTTGCGCGTAGTGAGTTGTGGATACGAATCCCAAAAAGAGCCAATGAGTGAAACAAAGTCTCCCTGTTAACCATGACCCAACAAAGGGATTATTATTATGGAGATAAACGAAAGCAAAAGAGATCAAAGATCTTCCATCAAAACTTTATGTCGAATGATAGTGTGCAACGAATAAGAAAAGGACCATAAATGGAAAATTGAAATCAGAGAAAAGGGCACTACCAACCCAGGAAGCACAAGCAATCCTTTTTAGCTTATCTGTAAAGGCTACCAATGCTTCTGCTCTGATTACAGATTTTGTCATCGACGCTAGGTCCTCTTTCTTATTTATGTGAACATTGAGGTCGGTCCCACCAAATATCAACAATAGAGGTATGTCATCCGGTAAAACTAAAATGAAAAGAATGCAACGTTATACATGTTTGTAAGTCAAGAACAGTGTACAGATTATACACATGGTAAAATAGGAGGTGAGGGCGCTGTTATCAAATGGCGGTAGGCTATTTCGCCATCTAGCAGGGGATTCTTAGCTGAAAAAAAGCACAGACTGCAACATAGTTGGCATCAGGAAAAACAGGTGCCCGTGATGTAGTCATGTATTGCCGATTAAGTTGGGGGCAGGTGGGAGGGGCTGGGTGAATGCTGTTCTAAAGTGTGAAAATGGAGATATTGTAGTGGGGGACGCCAATCACCCAGTGCCCTTCTGGCTAAAATTAATATGCTTTGGGAGTTTGTTCCCCAGCTTATTTCAGCAATAGCTGTAAAGATATATAGTAGCTACTGAATCTCACTCACATTTTAGAATTGCTGATGCAGCGAAGGCATGAATACAAATAACAACATCACACTTAAGGAAAGTGTTTTCATCTGCTTGAGAGAACTCAAGTATTTCAATTGCATGGCCATGTGCATAAAGATGTGACCTGGAAGAAATCCAAAATATTCACTTTCATACTTATCTACAGTATAACAGAAATCAAAGAATGGTGGATATAAAACCAATAGTACATTGGGATATGGACGTGATAGCGTTATTCTGCAGGGTTGAACTGCATGGTTCCAGTGAAGGTGAAATGTAAACAAATGGCATAGGTTGACCAACCCTCAACTTCCCAGGACCATCCATTCAGTCTTGTAGCTGGTGTTTCACACTGAATCAGCTGGTAGAGTGTGAGTTGACCCGGGCTAACTTCCACTATAAACTCCCCTCGTTCCCAGCTGTTATCCGCCTTGCCAGATAACCCCATACTCAGTAATGAGTGGGAAGCCTTTTTAATTGCGGTGGTAAGCCATCTGCCGGGCCAATCATTGGTAGCAGCTAGGACAAGAATTACAACAGAAAACAGACACAGTAGCAACAAATGACAGAGTGCTCACCAGGCATCAACAGTATCTTGAGTGTATTGGTGCATGCACAAAGTTCTAAACTGATTTGTTTTCACCTTTCACTTTCAGGTTCAAAGTACAGACTGTACCATTTGGGTTACCTTATCCTTTGAAGAGTAGTCAGATTTCCCGATATTGTGAGTTTTGGACAGAGCATGAGCAGTTGCATGGTTGTTATCGCTTCCCCATACAGTCTGGCTGTCCAGAGTGCCTGCAGGGTACACCTGATGTATTACCCCAATCAGTAACTGGTGTAAGACTGCAATTAAAATCACTTGTTCAGTGTGATGTTTTCGATCTCAGTCTGCCACTGGTGAAGCTGCGAGTAGATATACTTTGTCTCAGCTGGTATTTCTGACCTTAGCCCTTTAGTTTTGCCTACAAAGAGAGTGGGAAGTACCCACTCTCTTCAGTACTCAAAATCCTCTTGAACAGTCCGGCATTTGGAGCGACCACATGATTGTCACGTGATATTGGTTTACCATTCTGATTCGCTTATATTTAAATAGGTCAGGTGGTCGGGCTAGCATTAAGTTCGAATGTCGCAAAAGTTGTTTAGTAGTTGCCACACCAACAGACTATGCTTTTCGGTTGGTTACCTTTTTTTATGGAAACACAATCTAACGGTAACTTGAATTGTAGTACCTCAACATGTCTGAGCTCAGCTATCAGATGATCAGATCTGCCAATCAGGCTCGCGAGGCGGTAAGCGTCAGCGATTTTACAAAGGACCGCTCCCTCAATCTGACACTCACTTGCGGCATTTTCACTAGCTGGAATTGAGCACCATCAGTGGCGATTTTGAGTTGAACTATTGATATTTGAATTTAACCAGAGAATATCATTGAGTTTGTCCTCGCGTCAAACTTTGCTTGTAAACCTTGACCTCGGTAATAGTTCGAATTACACTTTCTCTACATCCAGAAAGTCTCATCTCATCCGCAGCCTCGCTGTTCAATCCATCTTGTTGCATACAGTTGTTTGCATTTCATACACACAGATAATTATCTCCCTATAGAGTTATAGGATAACTCTATGGATCTCATTACCAGGCTCCAGTTGTCAGTTGCTGTTTGTCTTTCTGTTTATCTCTTGATTACACAAGAATCATCCCAGTATACTCACTATTGCTACAGGGATGCTACGCATATGGCAGTAGTTCTCTGTTTTAGTCACTCAGCCCAATCCTTATTTGATCAGTTGCTCTCTTCCGAAAATTTTTAAATGAAATGAATGGCCATGACCTATAAAAACTGAACCATCTTAAAAGCTCAGTCTCATCGACCATTCTGAAAACAAGGCTCTTCCTTAATAATTTAACATCAAATAATGCTATCCACACTTAGGTATGTTTATGTAAAAGACAGATAATCCGTATTGATAGAACCATAAAATGGAAATATGTGTTTATATTCACAGGATGAGCAGCGCACTGAGCAACGAAGGCGGAGCTTGTTGGTTCTTGTTATGAGTTATCTCAGCCACCAAGGGTCAGTATTCCTATCTCGTCAATGACACTGATGTCACTGATCTAGTTGAGCCCAAGAGCCAAATGTTGTTATATAAAGAGAATAACAAGTACCGAATAATTTGTGGCCTAAATTTGCTTGGATTCAAAGGAGGACAACTCTGCACAAATTGTTGCGGTAGCAGTGCAGTTATAATTTACATGGAAGATGCTATATGGTGTTTGTTCATTTGTTTCTGGTGCTGGGGTCTAGCTTCAAAGTAGTAACTGTTCCTCAACATACCTATCTGACCAGAGCATTTTTCAGGTACCTGGAATCCGCCACCACCCTGAGCAAGGAAACTAATCTTGATATGAGTAAATATGATGTATGTGACAATGTTGATTTGGAGACGGTTCTCATGGAATATGAATCTTACTACTTTGTTAGATTTCAAAAATATCCTAAAATCATCAAAAAGCTAACAGAGAGTGGTGAGTATTGCCAGGGATATATTGGTGGTATGAAAAATTAGTTTGAACCACTACTTCCATGCCTTGTAGTTGTAAGATCGTGTTGTTGAAACGTATTCTCTCTTTTTAGGAACAACGCGAACTCGAACTACAGCTGTGCGACAAACTTCAGTAGGTGCCAAATCAACCAAAGCTACTCCAATCAGCAATGGCCATAATGTACCAAGAAGTCACAGTACCCCGACACTACCCAGAATACCTCCACAGAGATCAGCTAGTCCATCAGGTGGTAGACCCAAATCACGGCAAGGAAATTACAATCAGCCAAAAAAGATAGAATCTAAACCGGTAAGATACTCACAAACTTCTCATCACCTATTAGAGTTAACGAAATACAGTTAGGTTAGAATGGGTTTATTTTTACCTAGGTATCAAATTGCACTGAACGCGCAAGCCTTGCAGTTCCGGACACTGGGGTCGTGACCCTGATGAAAGCTACTAGGGTCTGTACAGCAACCTAAATCTACTTTAGCCACCACCAATTTACTGGACGAGCTTGGTCCGAAAATGCTGAAAAACCAGAAACATCGAGGATTTCTTGATCATATTGAGTAATGTATCAATTTCCCCATAACTACAGCGGCATGCAAAGGGTAGATGAGTCTATAGTCATTGGTTGAACCAGTCCCTCATTTAAGACCAAGGAAATCTTTTTATTTTAGCCCCCAGAAGAGGACATGTTAAATGGTTTGATGATTCAAGGAAGTAATCAGGTGACAGATGCCCAATCAGCACCACAAAAACCGAAGCCCAAGGCAAGTTCAGATTATAAGACTCCATAGCTTATATCTATTTAGGCAATCAAGGGAAGTTTTATTTTCCCATTTTCCCTGTATACAAGAAACGGGGGG